>OBZW01000085.1_pt1 | contig 99113 bp, 84 predicted proteins | sample 1477021 | NCBI WGS metagenome assembly OBZW01 (sample SAMEA2580262, study PRJEB22360) | human gut metagenome | biome: human gut; feature: human-associated habitat; material: faeces | place: Denmark | collected 2008/2010
GCCAGATTGCTTTGCCGGTTTTCCCCCCTCCCCCCGCCGTAAGCTGTTCCTCCAGCCATTCCACCGCATAGGAATAATTGCCGCCTCCCTGAGTCGTTCCCTTCCCGGTCTCCGGATCCAGCTGGCCGCTTCCCGGACTGAGTGTAATAAAATGATATCCGTTAACAACCTGATGGTTATTGGGCTTATTCCCGGTCGTCTTTGTAAAATAATCCGCGCTGTTATTTTCGTGATTTCCCATACTTGCGATCAGCGGAATGGAAAGATTCTCATTAATAATGCTTCCCCACGCGTCATATTCGCTGGCAGAACCACTATCTGTCAGATCTCCCGCCACTACCATGCGGTCCAGTCCTGCATCACTGAAAAAGGACGCGGCCTTTGCAAGCCTGCTCTTTTCTGTTGCCTTATCCTGCCGCACATGGGTATCGGAAACTACTCCAAAGCTGACATCAGCAGCTCCGTCAACTGCCTCCGCCGTATCCCCTTCCGATGACAGAAACCCATTCGCTTCCATCGGCTGGGTATCTGTTTCCACTGTTGACCGCTGAACCGCTGCCTGATCCCGCACCCCCGTATCTGCCGCTGTATCCGCAAGTGTATTTCCTGCCGTATTCCCCGCAGCATTTGCTGTAAGAAGCCCGGGAGCCGACATGATACTCGCCGCTGCAATTGCCATAGCCAGCAGCCTCTTCATCATTTTCCCTTTCATTTCTCTGTTTTCTCCTTCTGATATGTTTTTAGTCTGAACTCCTTATCAACAATAAAGAGTAGATATCAGAGGAGCATCATTATGCAGTTAAGCCCTTGTTAATCTTTCAAATAATAAAATAAAATTTTTGTATATTTATTTAACATTTACTTCGTCCTTTTATACAGTACAGATGCAGCCGCTGAAGTAACCGGCACCGTCAAAATCACCGCGATTGTCCCGGAGAGCCCCTGCCCAAGTTCAATCGCCAGGAAATCAGAACTGACCAGCTGATGGTACTTAATCCCATACCCAGTCAGCACAAGCAGTGTGCTGAGTCCGCTTCCTGTAAAAGCCAGAATCAGCGTATTGCTCATAGTTCCGATCATGTCCTTCCCTATATTAACACCGGACCGGAACAATTCCCTTCTACTGAGCTGCGGGTTCGCGTTCTGTACTTCAAATATTGCCGAAGCAATTGACATTCCCACGTCCATCACAGCCCCCAGAGATGCAATAAGTACACCGGCAAACAGGACCTCTGCAATCTGCAGGTGCGTATTTTGGGATATCAGAACCATGAATTCTGTCTCATCCGTATTGTATCCAGACACGTGCAGCACAGCCGCAAACAGAGCGAAAATAACCCCCACCAAAACCACTCCCAGCGCGGTCCCGCAGATTGCCGCCAATGTCTTCTTGCTGGCCCCGTTCAGCAGAAGCAATGCGGCGGTCGTGGTAATAACCACAGCTGCAACCGAAGCCATAACAGGAGAATACCCGAGATAAATGACCGGAATCATCCACATCACAATCACAAACAGCGTAAACGCCAGCCCCAGGATCGCGCGCAGCCCTTTCCTGCCCCCGATCAGCATCATAAAAAACGCGAACACAAGTAGAATCCCATAGACAGCCGGGGAGCGGTAATAATTATAGATTACAAAATATGGTTCCGTATCCTCCGGTTCATCCTGCGAAACAATAACCCGGGTCCCCGTCTCCACATAAATATTGTTGGAGGCGGTCAGATAATTATCTGTCTCCACAATCCTGCCCTTATACTTTCCGCTGAGAATCCGGATATTTGCATACTGCAGGCCCAGATACCGGCCGCTGTCCGTCTCATCCACCGTCAGCCCGTCATTCTTCACCTCCGTGACAATTCCTTTTTCATATGTTATGTTTGTATTGTTGTAATGCTGGTACTTATCCTGTATCCCCCTGTTCCATATCAGCACAGATATCATAAAACCTAAAATAAACAAGATCGTAATACATTCCGCACGATGCCGTTTTATCCAGCTCCCCTCACTTTTATTTAATACCTTTTTGTCCGCTTCCCGTTTTAGCTTTGCCATAACCCCGTTCCTTTCCCAGTCCGCTAAGAATTTTATCCTTCTTATAATAGAAGAGAAACGTTAAAGCCATATGAAATGCGGATTAAAAAAGGGATAAGCGGTAAATCTGCCGCCTATCCTCTATAAATCATACCCCCTCCTCTGACACATTCTTATAATATGGAAGGGAATCTACCCATTTGGTAAAATGAGCCTCGTTTTCAATAACCGGTGAAAAGCGGATCCCGTAGTCCGTTTCCATATCAAAAGTGACATCGGGTGCTTTGAACGTATATTTCCGAATCTCATTTTCTGTAAGATCTACCAAAACCATCATAATGTAATACTTTTCCCGAACCCCACCACGCCATATATATTCTCAATTAAAATACAAAAAAACCACCGTCCCCGAGACTCCAACTTCTCAAAAACAGTGATTTCCAACTGCGCGATCAGGGGTTCGAACCCTGGACACCCTGATTAAGAGTCAGGTGCTCTACCAACTGAGCTAATCGCGCTTATCTATTGTATTTGCAGTACCTTTAACAGGTGACGCAAGTAGTATTATATATGAACAAATAAAAAAAAGCAAGTACTTTTTTTAATTTTTTCAATTTTTCCAACAAATTTTTTAGCAAATTTCTCACTTCCCGCCAGTCCATGAGCCGTCCTCGTCCGGAGTCCCCGTCAGCAGACACAGTCTCTCCTTCCGCCCGGATACACCAGCTTAACGACAGGGATGCCGGAAAGAGCCGGCGGTATACATAGCCCCGGCGCCTTCCCGGCATCCCTGTCATTAAGCGTCCCCCTCAATCCCCTACATCCCGATCATCTCTTCCAGTACTTCCTTTGCCAGTACTCCGCTTGCCGCCGATACCGGCTCTCCGTTCTTGAATACAACAAATGTCGGAACAATTTCAACCTCAAATTCCGCCGCCAGGGTCTCACTTTCGTCAATCTCGATCTGACATACTTTGACCCTGCCGTCGTATAATTCGGCGATCTCATCCACAACATCCTCCATCATGGCGCATTTCCCACACCAAACAGCAAAAAACTCGACTAATACAGGCGTTTCCGACCTCAGAACCTCCTGTGGGTAATTTTTCGCAGTCACTCTGATTTTCATTGTCAGCACCTACATTCCTTTGCAATTTATTTACCACGGCACTTGCTGCCGTTATTCAAAATATCACATACTTCGTCAAATGAACGCTTCAGACACATTAACTTACGGTTCAGGTCTGGTCTGCAATACATTTTGCGACAAATAAAATCCTTCCATCCTCTTCCCCGCATATCCACTCCTGACTGCCCGTGTAAGGCTTACATCTCCTCACAGTTATAATATGTACGATCCGCCGAAATGTGAAAGAAGACACAGCTTTTTCTAAAAACTGTGCCTTCTCGGGTTTTACTTTTCTATTTTCTTACCGCAATCAGCTTATTGATGGGATTTCCCCTGGCAGAGAACTTTTCCTCATACTCGGTCATTACATTTCCTTCGTTCATTATCTCGTGATGATGCAGGTCGTATGTATAATGTTCCAGAGTCCATGACGAACTCTTCACCTGTTCCAGGGAAAAGTTAAACAGTTCCGTATTGTCTGTCTTGAACTCCAACGTCCCGCCGGGCACAAGAATCTGTTCATAACGTTCCAGAAACTCATGGGATGTCAGACGCCGTTTTTCATGCCTGGCTTTTGGCCAGGGATCAGAAAAATTCAGATAAATCCTCTCCACCTCACCGTGTGCAAAAACCTCGGCCACATCCCGGGCATCCATGCACACAAAACGGATGTTTTTCAGCATTTTAAACTCCTCCGTGTCAAACTTTTCTACGGCCCGAAGCAGAACGCTTGTATATCTTTCAATTCCTACAAAGTTTACATCCGGATGAAGAGATGCCATCGTTAAGAGATAACGTCCTTTCCCCATGCCGATCTCAATATGGATGGGTTTTGAATTGCCAAAAACCTGCCGCCAACAGCCTTTCTGTGCCTCCGGGCGTTTAATCACAGCCGGATGGTTCTGTATCGTTCCCTCGGCACGTGGTACATTCCTTAACCTCATAATAGATTGCTCCTTTTTATTTCGTCTTTTTCCCTTACTTCTCTCAAACCAGGTTTTTTATTTTCTTTTATGGTAAGTATAATACAGTACAGCCAAAAATCAATCCTCTTTTTGTAAAAAATATAATATTACGCTGACAGGTTAAGGTCAAAGCACATTTGAAGTAACCGTTCATCGTTTTATGCAGTTGTTACTGTTCACAGACAAACCTGTAAACAGTAACGAACAGTCAACATTTCATTACATTTTTTAGACAAATTATGACATTAACCGAACTTGCATTTTTTGAAAAAAGGTGTATTATAATAACAACTACAAACCACGAATCACAGGAGGCAGACTATGGACTCTATTGTAAAGAAATTATCTGAAATAGAAGCTGCTGCCGCGGCTGTCGTAGAACACGCAGAAGCGCAGAAAGCAGTCCTGGATGATGAATTCCGGGGGGTGCGCCGCAGGTTTGATGATGATCTGGAGGCACAGACGCAGGCCAGAATCAAAAAAATACGGGATGAACTAGAACGCAATACGGCAGAACTTCTTGCCGGCCAGAGCAGCGCCAATACGAATTCTATCGAGGCTTTGCAAAAAGAATATGAAGAAAAACACACACTTTATGCCCAGATGATTCTAAAACGGATTACAGAGGTATAGCCTATGGGAAATTTACTAGTTTATAGCGGTATCGTGACCAAGATCCGCGCCATGGAGGCCAAGCTATTAAAGCCGGAGCAGTTTGAAGAGATCGCCGGCCTCCACAGTGTGCCGGAAGTCTGTACCTATTTAAAAGAGAATTCCGCTTACGCAGATGTCCTGGAGGAGCTTGACGAAGAGCATCTTCACCGCGGTGATATTGAAAAGATTCTGATCCGCTCTTTATATCGGGACTATTCAAAGATCTACCGGTTCTCCAGCATAGAACAAAGAAAGTTTTTAAAATTATATCTAAAGCGATATGAAATCGATCTGATTAACTACTGTTTCCGAATTATGATTAACCATTATACAGAACCGTTTGACCTGAATTATAAACAGCCTTTTTTTGACAGGTATTCACAAATTTCTATAGAAAAGCTGATCACCTCAAGAACAACAGATGAACTCGTGGGGAATTTAAAGGGTACGGAATATTATGAGCCCCTTCATAAGCTGCGTGACTCGCAGTCCGTCACCTTATTTGACTACGACCTGGCCCTCGACTTGTACTATTTTACGACATTATGGAAGGACAGAAAAAGAGTGCTGAAGAAAAAAGAACTTGAAATCTTCACCAGGGACTGTGGTTCAAAAATAGACCTTCTAAATCTGCAGTGGATCTACAGGGCTAAAAAGTATTATGAGATGACATCTGCCGACATATATTCCCTTTTAATCCCGATCCACTACAAAATCTCCACAGAGCTTATCAAGGAACTTGCTGAGGCCTCTAATATAGAAGAGTTTTATGCGGCAGTCCGCAGGACTTCGTATACACAGCATTATGATTTTGAACAGAATCTGACGATCGAACAGATGTATTCTGACTGCCTTTATCACTTGTATACTGTGGACAGAAGACGCAATCCTTATTCTATTGCCACTGTTAATACGTATTTATTCCTGAAAGAAGAAGAGCTTAAAAAGCTGACAACCGCCCTGGAATGTATCCGTTACGGCCTTTCCCCCGGCGAAACGTTAGCGTACGTTGGAGGTAGAACTCAATGATAGTGAAAATGAAATTTGTCAATATCTCCGGTCCAAGAGATGATATCGACCGTATAACCGACCTCTATCTGTCCAGATATGAGATTCAGCTGGAATCTGCACTTTCGGAGCTTAAAACAGTCGATAATCTAAAGCCTTTTATAGAAATCAACCCCTACCGGGATGCCCTAAACAAGGCCATACAATTTACCGGATATCTTCAGTATGCGGATGAGGTCGAACCAGATGAATCTCTCAGCCTGCAAGAGATGTTCAAAGTTGTGCGCATGGCAAACAGTGATTATATGGAAATGCAGGATAAGAAGGAAGCTCTCAAAATCAAGATTGAGGAGCTCCGTAATAGGCAACAAATTGTTGCTCCCTTTAAACCACTGGATTGCGAACTAGATGAAATACTGCATTATAAATATATCGCCTACCGTTTCGGCCGGATTCCCGCAGAGTACTACCACAAGATGGAAAAGTACCTGCTGGATGACCTGGACGCAATCTTTGTCGAAGGAGAACGGGATGAAAGATATGTGTACGGCGCCTACTTTGTATCACCCGGAGAAGCCCAGAAAGTTGACGCGGTTTTCCGCTCTCTGCATTTTGAGAAGATGGAACTGCCCTCGGATTTGCAGGGACCCCCCATGGACGAATACCGCATGCTGGTACGGGAAATCTACGATTCCGGGCAGGAGATTGAGGCGTTGGACAGGAAAACCGGTGAGATGTTTTCCGAACGCGCCCCTCAGCTGATCGCAGCCAGGAACCGGCTGGAAGAGCTGGCCAATAACTTTGATGTACGGAAAATGGCTGCCCGCATGGAAGATAATAAACAAGATTATTATATCCTGTGCGGCTGGATGGCCGACGATGATGTCGAGATGTTCCTGGAAGAAACCAGATACGACGACAAGATTTTTGTCGTTGTGGAGGACGACCACAGCACTTATTTCGGAGAACCGCCCACCAAACTGAAGAATCCAAAGATATTCAAGCCTTTTGAGATGTTTATCCGGATGTACGGCCTTCCTTCCCATAATGAAATGGACCCAACCATTATCGTTGGCCTGACCTATTCTCTCATATTTGGGATCATGTTCGGCGATGTGGGACAAGGACTTCTGCTTTTCATTGGAGGCAGTTTGATCTATCACTTTAGAAAGGCGCCTTTAGCCGGTATTATAGCAACGGCCGGCATTTTCTCTACTATTTTTGGATTCATGTTCGGCAGTATCTTCGGATTTGAAGACATCATCCAGCCATTATGGCTGCGGCCGATTGACCATATGACAACGCTTCCGTTTATCGGTAAACTGAATACCGTTTTTATTGTTTCGGTGGCCTTTGGTATGGTGATTATACTGGCGGCCATGATCCTGCATATTGTCAATGCCATACGATTCCATGACCTGGAAAATATCTGGTTTGACGCAAACGGCCTTGCCGGATTTGTATTTTATCTTTCCGTTGTGATAACGATCGTGCTGTTTATGACAGGGCATAAGACTCCGGGTGCCGTCTTTATGGCTGTCATGTTCGGTATCCCGCTTCTGCTGATATTATTTAAAGAACCTATAACTAGAAAAATTCAGAAGCGGGCGGATGCTATGGAAGAAAGTGCGGGGATGTTCCTGATTCAGGGATTTTTTGAATTGTTCGAAACCCTTCTCAGCTACTTTTCTAATACGCTCTCCTTTGTGCGCATCGGTGCCTTCGCCGTCAGCCATGCCGCAATTATGGAGGTCGTCCTAATCCTGGCAGGAGCTGAAAACGGATCGCCCAACTGGGTGATAATCGTTCTGGGCAACTTATTTGTATGCGGCTTTGAAGGACTTATCGTCGGAATTCAGGTACTGCGTCTGGAATACTACGAAATGTTCAGCCGTTTTTACAAAGGAAGCGGAAGAGCGTTTGATCCTTATACGAATAAATCAAATAAAACCAAAAAGAAGTAGGGAGGACTATTATTATGACATTAGCAACAAAAATTGTTTTTATTGCAGCTTTAATTTTAAGTATTATTATCCCATTTGGCTATTACTTAATCGGGCAGAAGAACAAAAAGCGTTTTAAAAGGACGATTGGCGTAAATGCATTCTTTTTCTTTGGTGCGTTTGTCATCGCATCCATCATGATGCTTGGCGGAGAAGTGAATGCGGCAGAGACAACTGCCGCTGCGGCTTCTACGGCAACAGGACTTGGCTATCTCGCAGCCGCTCTGGTTACCGGTTTATCCTGTATCGGCGGAGGTATTGCCGTAGCAAGCGCTGCCAGCGCTGCCCTCGGCGCAATCAGCGAAGACTCCAGCGTGCTTGGTAAGTCCCTTATTTTCGTAGGTCTTGCAGAAGGTGTTTGTCTTTACGGATTAATCATCTCCTTCATGATCCTCGGTAAACTTTGATATGAAGATGTTTCTAATCAGTGATAATGTCGATACCTATACAGGAATGCGCCTTGCAGGCGTAGACGGAGTAGTCGTCCACGAGCGCGGGGAGCTCCAGGAGGCCTTACAGAAGGTCCTTAAGGACGAGACAGTGGGGATCGTTCTGCTGACGGAAAAGTTTGGAAGAGAGTTTCCGGACATGATCGATGAATTCCGTCTGGAAAGGAAGATGCCCCTGTTGATTGAGATTCCTGACAGGCACGGAACCGGCCGTAAAAAAGACTTTATTACATCCTATATTACCGAGGCCATTGGGCTGAAACTGTAGATCAAAATAAACAAAGCAGAGATATGAAGTTATTATTCATGGGGCCGCGGGCCACGCTGCACGGCATCCGAGCCAATAAAGTGATGGGGACAGGCATCTGTCTATCCGCCATCGGCGGCTTTAAATGAACCATATGCTGTTAATACACGACCTACAGGCCGTGAATAGTAACGATATGAATAATAGAAGGAGGTACCCCTCTTGACTTTGGAAGAAAAAATCGCACACCTGCGGTCCGCCTCGATGAAAGAAGCAAGGGCTGAGGGAAACGCTATCATAGATTCCTACCGTGAAGCGCTGGAACGAGTATTTGAAGATCATAAAAAAGAGGCGCTTGGCCAGTCCGAGACGCGCATTAAGGCTGAAACCGTCAGTGCCAGGCAGCAGCTGAACCAGGCCATGGCCAAATCACAGCTGGATTTAAAGCGCATGCAGGGAAAGGTCCAGCAGGATCTGAAAGATAAGATCTTTGCTGAGACAGTTGCTTTAGTTCACGATTATATGAAGACAGAAGCTTACGAGGATTACCTGATCCAATGTATCCGCAATGCCGTCCATTTTGCCGCAGGGGAAGCTATGGTTATCTATATCAACCCTTCCGACGAAGGCCGGCGCTCCGATCTGGAGGATGCTCTGGGCACCCGGCTTACGGTGAGTGCAGAGGATTTTATGGGCGGAATACGGGCAGTCATCAGAGGCCGTAATATTCTGATTGACAATTCATTTAAGACGGCTCTTCGGAATGAGTATGATAAATTTGTTCTTTTAGGAGGTGACGGCATTGCTTAACACTGGAACTATATATGGAATTAACGGCCCCGTCATTTATCTGAAAGGCAATACTGGTTTCCGCATGTCGGAAATGGTATACGTGGGCAGGGAAAAGCTGGTCGGGGAGGTCATCTCTCTGGACAAGGACCTGACCACAGTGCAGGTCTACGAGGAGACGTCGGGACTCTGCCCGGGGGAAGAGGTGATTGCAAGCGGCAGTGCGGTTTCCGTCACTCTGGCTCCGGGTATACTAAACAATATATTCGACGGAATTGAGCGCCCTCTGGAGAAGATTGCTGAGAACAGCGGCGCATTTATCACCCGAGGCGTGAGCGTAGATTCGCTGGACCGCAGCAAGAAATGGCCAACGCACATCGTCGTCTCTAAGGGAGATTACCTCCATGCCGGAGATATTATAGCGGAGATTCCTGAAACCCATGCCATCATGCATAAATGCATGGTTCCCCCCAATATGGAAGGAACTGTAACCGATACCGCAGAAGACGGCGAGTACACCATTGATGAAACCCTGGTCACTCTGGAGTTATCCGATGGAACACACAGGAATCTGACCATGACACAGCACTGGCCGATCCGCACGGCCCGTCCGACCCATCACCGATTTCCTGCATCCACGCCCCTGATCACGGGCCAGCGTATTATCGATACCATGTTTCCGATAGCCAAGGGCGGCACCGCTGCCGTTCCCGGCGGTTTCGGTACAGGCAAGACGATGACACAGCATCAGATTGCCAAATGGTCCGACGCCGATATTATCATCTACATCGGCTGCGGCGAGCGCGGCAACGAGATGACCCAGGTCCTGGAAGAATTCGGGGAACTGACCGACCCCAGAACCGGCAATCCGCTGATGGACAGAACGACGTTGATTGCAAATACCTCCAACATGCCTGTTGCTGCCCGTGAGGCCAGCATATATACCGGGCTGACACTGGCGGAATATTACCGGGATATGGGCTACGATGTGGCGATCATGGCGGACTCCACCTCCCGCTGGGCAGAGGCTCTCAGAGAGCTCTCCGGACGCCTGGAAGAGATGCCTGCAGAAGAAGGATTCCCTGCGTATCTTGCATCCAGGCTTTCCGCCTTCTATGAACGGGCGGGTATGATGCACAATTTAAATGGAACCGACGGGTCTGTAACCATCATCGGGGCGGTCTCTCCACAGGGCGGTGATTTCTCTGAGCCGGTCACACAGAATACGAAAAGATTTGTCCGCTGTTTCTGGGGTCTGGATAAGAGCCTGGCCTATGCACGGCATTTTCCGGCTATCCACTGGCTGACCAGCTACAGTGAATATCTCGGGGATCTGGCTCCCTGGTATCAGGATCATGTCTCCCCAAAGTTTGTGGACTACCGTAACCGCCTGATGGCCCTGCTGAACCAGGAGAGCAGTCTTCTGGAGATTGTTAAACTGATCGGAAGCGATGTGCTGCCCGATGACCAGAAACTGGTTCTGGAAATTGCCCGCGTGATCCGGCTTGGTTTTCTGCAGCAGAATGCATTTCATAAGGACGATACCTGCGTATCCATGGAAAAACAGTTCCTGATGATGGACATTATTTTATATCTTTATAAGCAATCCCGTTCACTCGTAACCATGGGGCATCCAATGTCTGTATTGAAATCAGAAAACATATTCGATAAAATCATTGCAATTAAATATGATGTTCCTAACGACCAGCTGGAAATGTTCGCCCAGTACAGACGTGATATCGATGCTTTCTATCAGCGTGTGCTGGAAAAAAATGCTTAAAGGGGGAAAACAATCTCATGTCAATAGAATATTTGGGACTCAGCAGTATTAATGGCCCTCTGATAGCACTGGAGGGCGTTCAGGACGCCTTTTTCGATGAAATCGTAGAATTTGTCGTAGACGGCTCGGAACGCAAAATCGGACGAATCGTAGAGATATATCAAAACAAGGCAGTCATACAGGTATTCGAGGGTTCCGAAAATATGTCCCTCAAGAATACGCACACCCGCCTAACCGGGCACCCTATGGAAATCGCCCTGTCCCCGGATATGCTGGGCCGCACCTTCAACGGTATCGGGCAGCCCGTAGATGACCTGGGGCCCATTGTATCCACATTAAAGCGGGATGTAAACGGCCTCCCGCTGAACCCGGTCATGCGGGAATACCCGAGAAACTATATCCACACCGGAATCTCCGCAATTGACGGCCTGACCACACTGATCCGCGGGCAGAAGCTCCCGATCTTCTCGGGAAACGGACTCCCCCACGACCAGCTGGCGGCTCAGATTGTAAAGCAGGCTTCCCTGGGGGATGATACCAAAGAACAATTTGCCATCGTATTTGCCGCCATGGGCGTCAAACACGACGTAGCCGACTTCTTCCGCCGTACCTTTGAAGAAAGCGGCGTGGCTGACCACGTAGCCATGTTCCTGAACCTCGCAAACGATCCGGTTGTAGAGCGTCTGATTACGCCAAAAGTAGCGCTCACCGCCGCCGAATACCTGGCTTTCGAGCAGAACATGCATATCCTGGTCATCCTGACCGATATGACCTCCTTCGCCGAGGCTATGCGTGAAGTCTCCTCCTCCAAAGGGGAGATCCCAAGCCGTAAAGGTTTCCCCGGATACCTGTACAGTGAACTTGCAACCATCTACGAGCGTGCCGGCATCGTACAGGGCGTGAACGGCTCCGTAACCCAGCTCCCGATCCTAACTATGCCAAACGACGACATCACGCATCCGATCCCCGACCTGACGGGATACATCACGGAAGGACAGATCGTACTGGAAAGAGAGCTGCACGGCCAGTCCATCTATCCGCCCATCAACATCCTGCCCTCTCTCTCCCGTCTGATGAAAGACGGCATCGGTGAGGGATACACCAGAGAAGACCACCAGGATCTGGCGAACCAGCTCTTCTCCTCCTACGCCAAAGTAGGAGACGCCAGAAACCTGGCTTCCGTCATCGGAGAGGATGAGCTGTCACCGACCGATAAAAAGTATCTGGAGTTCGGAAAAGCATTCGAAGAGCGGTACATCGGCCAGGGACCGAACGAAAACCGCAGTATGGAAGAGACACTGGACCTTGGCTGGGAACTGCTCAGACTGCTGCCAAGAGAAGAACTGGACCGTATCGATACTAAGATCCTCGACAAATACTATTAGGGGTCAGACCCCTTTGCAAAGGGGTCTGACCCCAATGAGCTCCATATTCAGAATATTCTGACTAATCAAGTGTTAAAAGGAGGAACCGCATGGATCCACGTACCTTCCCCACCAAAGGAAATCTTATGCTGGCAAAGAATTCTCTGGCTCTTGCAAGGCAGGGATACGACCTCATGGATAAAAAAAGAAATATCCTTATCCGGGAACTGATGAATCTGATTGATGAGGCCCGCGGTATACAGGATGAGATCGACACCACGTTCACTTATGCATACCAGTGTCTGCAGAGAGCTAATATTGAGCATGGGATCAGCATGGTATCGCAGCTTGCCTATACTGTGCCAATTGAGAACTCCATCACAATACAGACCCGCAGTATTATGGGAACTGAGATCCCCCATGTAAAATATGTACCGGGAAATAATGCCCCTACGTATTCTTTCAGTACAACCAAAGAATCTATCGACCTGGCTACCGAAGCCTTCCGCAAGGTGAAAGACCTGACTGTAAAGCTTTCTATGGTGGAAAATGCAGCCTACCGCCTTGCGGCTAATATTAAGAAAACCCAGAAACGGGCAAATGCACTGCAGAATATTACAATTCCTATGTATTCTAAGCTTGTATATAATATTACCAATGCACTGGAAGAGAAGGAGCGTGAGGATTTCACCCGGCTGAAGGTTATCAAACGGATGAAGCAGAAAAAGGGAGCCTGACTGCTGTCAGTGCTCCTTTTTTACCTACTTATCCAAAAAACTTCCGATCCGTCTCTTCCCTCAGATACAAACTACCAGTAATACAAACTCTAACGCCCTCCCGCCTTATACTCCCTGCATGCCTCTACATAAGCAAGAATATTTTCCATTGGTACTTCCGGCTCCAACATATGTGTGGGCGCCACCATAAGACCACCCTTTTCACCGGCGATATCCAGGTTTTTCCATACCTCTGCCTTTACTTCCTCCGGTGTCCCAAAGGGCATAACTGTCTGTGTGCCTATCGTTCCGTGAAATGAAATCCGATCCCCATATTTCCGATAAATTTCTTCAAAGTCCATGCATTCACTCTGGATAGGATTCAGCACATCCACACCCGCATCAATCAAGTGTGGGATCAGCGGTTCTATGAATCCGCATGAATGATAGAAAATAATAACTTCAGGGTTGATTGCTTTTACATAATCAATCAGTGCCTTCAGCCTTGGCTTTATCCATTCACAATACAGATCTTCGCTCATCATAATTGTATGCTGCATTCCAATATCATCCCCAAAGAAAAGTGCATCCACGCCCGCTTTTACATAGGATTCTGCACGTACTTTCGCCATTTCCAGAGCCTTGTCGAACATAAACTCTGCCATATCACTGCCTTCCATCATGTCGCAGAACAGTTCTTCCATACTTCTTAGATACCAGGAAATCTCCCAAAGTGTAATCTGCATATCCCCCAGCGCTATCAGATCACGTTTTTTCGCATCCTCCACCTGTTCCTTCTGATGTTCTTTATAGCCATTTGCAAAATCAGGGAACGGGTAAGCCTGCAGATCCTCCAGGCTCTCCGCATTCTCCAGCGGATGCCGCATATATGTCATATGCATACTGTTGGGGGAGGATTCGTGCCCGACTCCCCACTTGTCTATTTCCCCATTTTCGGCTAATGGTGGATTAAAAAACGGACGGTATATCTCAGTATCATGGTCAAGCAAACGGATATCTTCTATTTTCTTCCATGGAAATCCAAAATACTCTTCATAATCGTCTGTTCCGAACCGCTCTTTCATTTGTTCCTGCAAAGAGGGACAGAGCACAAACTCAACGGGTACATGCTCATAGCCTTTTCTTTTAATCAAAGACTTGAAATTTTCTCTGTTTGTCATGTGAATTCTCCTTACAATTTATTTTAACAGCCTCCAAGTTTCTTTTATCCGTCTTGCGTTTACTTATCGCGTAATTCAAAAGTATTTATTTTACAGCGCCTGTAATTCCCTCGGCAAAGCTCTTCTGCAGGGCAAAGAAGACGATTACAGTAGGCAGTGTACAGATTGAAACCGCCAGCATAAGCATACCATAATCTGTCACATATCCTGCTGTAAGGTTTGCCACCAGCATCGGCATTGTAATGCTTTCTTCTGTAAGCATAATTACCTTTGGCCACAAATAATTGTTCCAGGCATTCATAAATATAATCGTTGCCGCTGCCGCATAAGTTGAACGCATTGTCGGCATAAACATACGGAAAAATATCTGAAGTGCATTTAAACCATCGATTTTTGCAGCCTCAATGATATCATAGGGAAAGGACCGCGCACTCTGCCTGAAAAACATAATCATCAGAGGCGTGGAGATTGTAGGCAGTACAAAACCTAATGCCGTATTGAGCAGTTTGGCCTGCGAAAACATTTGGAACAAAGGTATCATAGTTGCAACAAAAGGTACCATCATAGCCATTAAAATCACGGCCATCAGTATATCTTTTGCCTTGTCATGATATATTTCAAACCCATAGCCGGCCAGGGAGCAGACCAACAGACTAATGAATGTCAGGATTACCGCATATTTAAAAGAATTCCACAATGCCGTTCCTACAGACTGATTCGCCAGCAGATTTTTCAAATTTTCTATGAGATAAGTCCCCGGAAGTAATTTCCCATTAATAATATCAATACTCTTGTTCGTAGCTGATACACCCATGTATAAAAAGGGGAACACGCTGATTACAGAAGCTATAATCAAAACGATATATGGTACAGATCTTTTTGCTTTAATCACGCTTATCACCTACTTTCATTTGAACAAATGCCATAACCGCAACCAGGATCATAATAAGGAAGGACATAGCGGCCGCATAGCCAAAGTTTGGTACATACTTAAAGGAAACATTGTATATGTAATGTGACATGGATAATGTCGCATTTCCGGGCCCGCCGTTTGTCAGATTTACAGATTCATCAAAGAGCTGCAGTACTCCGTTTACTGACATTATGGCAGTTAGTACAAGGGTGGGCTTCAACAAAGGAATTGTGATTTTCCAAAATTGCTGGAAAGAATTAGCTCCGTCGATTTTGGCCGCTTCATAAACTGAATGCTCTATATTCTGCAGGCCGGATAAATAAAAGACCATATTATAGCCTGTCCACCGCCATACCATAGCAACAATAATGATAATCTTCGCACTCATTGGATGACCCAGGAAATCATAAGGTACGGAAAAGATTCCCGTATTTAACAAGACCAGATTAATCAGGCCGTCTGCTGCAAACAATGACTTAAACACCAGAGAATAGGAAACAAGCGAAGTCGCACAGGGAAGGAATATACATGTCCTGAAAAATCCCTTGCACCGGAGATTCGGCTTGTTAAGTATGGTTGCCAGTATCAGTGCAAACAGTATCATGATAGGGATTTGTATTAGGTAAAAAAGCGTATTTGTCAATGTTTCCATAAATACTTTGTCCTGAAACATTCTGACATAATTGCCTATCCCGTTAAACTTATTTCCTGCACCCACTCCTGTTTGAAATGATATGATCAGTGCCCTGAAAATCGGAATGAAACTCATAAACAATATAAGTATTGCCCCGGGAGCTAAAAATGCCCAGCCCGTAAGGCTGCCCCGCCTGCTCAGAGTCATCCTCTTCCTTCTATTCTTGTTATCCACGCCTTTGTCTCCTTTCATTTAAAATGGATCAGTTTGAACCCAAACTGATCCATCTCTAAGCATATCAGGGTTCTTTTATTTACCCATACTAAATTCTACTGTCTCTTCTGCAGTCTTTAATTCTGAAGAAATGTCAGCTCCATTGACCACATTACTCAGAGCTGTTGCCACAGCATCTCTTGCATCAAAATAATACATACCAGTAATATTGCTTGGAACCTTGCCTGCATACTTTGTTATTTTCTCATAGATTGCATCCCCGTTAAAGAACTCCTGTGGTTCTGCATAGACTTCGCTGTCTCCAGCAGGCAGATAGGTTGTTAGGGCGCCTGTAGATGGCAGAATGTTTTCATAAAATTCTACGCTTCCGGCAAATGTCTTATTTAAGAAATCAATCGCTAGATCCGGGTTTTCAGAATTAGATGTAACTGCCCAGCTGGATCCGCCATTGCTTGAATAATTTGTAGCATTATCAACTCCGTCCATCTTCGGCATATTTGTAATTGCCCATTTCCCGGCCTGGTCTTCAGAGCTCTGAATCGTTCCAAGGATCCAGCATCCATTGATAGTACCTGCTACGTTTCCTTTTGTAATAGTTTCCACATATGCATTCCAGTCATTTACCAGCTGAAGTACTCCTGTCTCAACAAGTTCAGCATAGATCCCCATTGCTTTTTCCAAGACTTCGTTATCCGACAGATTCGCACTGCCGTCTTCTTTGAACATAGATGCACCTGCTGACTGCAGCATTTCACAAATCAGATCAGGCTCTCCGCCATACTGTGTCATAAGCGGTTTTCCTGTTGCTTCTAAAACCTTTTTCCCGTTCTCTATGTACTGATCCCATGTAATATCCGTAAAGTCATCAATTGTCAGGCCTGCCTGCTCCAGGTAGTCTGTCCGGTAGCAGCCGATACATGTCCCATTATCAAACGGAACCCCGTAATTCTTTCCATCAACAGTTGAGAATCCCACTTTACCAGGGCTGAATTCATTGAATTGTATTCCGGAATCAGTCAAATCCACAAAGGCGTCCGGATAACTTAATGTATTTTTCTGAAACGCATTATCCTGTATCAGCAGAATATCCGGCAGAGTACTTAAATCGCCCGATGTAGCCGCGGTCGTCAGTTTTGTCTGTACATCCTCCCAGGGAGTCTCAACAATATTTAACTCAAAGTTCGGATTTTCTTTTTGATAAATAGCCTCTGCCTCTTCCAGGGCTACAATACTGAATGCCGGATCCCAGCACCACACGGTCAGGCTGTCTCCCTTCCCGCTTTCTTCACTTGTTTTTTCATCTTTTGGAGTGTCCGCTTTTTCACCACTTCCGCATGCAATAAGCCCGCCTGCCATAACAGCAGTAAGTAAAATTGCCACAATTTTCTTTTTCATTCTCTTTCCTCCTAAATTTCCCGTACTGTTTGCCATCCACTTGGTTTCATTTACATTTAGTTTTAAACGATAATACCGGTATATCAGCAGAACGGCCTTCATATGTACATTTTGTACATATTCTAACCTGTTCTATAATTGTTATGGGTATATTATACCATCGCCTTTTTTCCGATTGTTAACATTAATGCTCTTAAAAAAAGCAAATTCGACCATTTTATTTGTACTAATTATGTCCTTTATTCTGCAGCTCTGCTGCAGACTCACCCGCAGGGCATGTGTGACAGGACGCCCTTTAGGTATCGTTAATGCAATATAAAATAAGGGCCTCTGCTCCATAAATGATTACTCATCTATTTAGCATCAGCCCCGTTTATAAAAAACATGCCTGCCCCTTCATCAATAACCTTAAAATTCCCAACCTTTTTTCGCATGAACCCGGTATTTTCCTCTCCCCCTTACATTCGATGTTACCTGCTTTTTCCACTGATATGGGCTGATCCCAATAATCTGCTTGAAATTTCTGTTAAAAGTAGACATCGTCTGATATCCTGCCCGGGCGGCTACCTGTTCCATTTGGCAGTCTTCTTTTTTCATCAAATCACATGCAGCCTGTACACGAATAAGATTAATATACTCTACAGGCGTCATATTCATGTCCGTTTGAAAAAGCCTTCGGAAATGCGTTTCACTTAAATGACAGCATTCCGCCAGGTCCCCAATCATAATCTCTTCAGTATAATGCTTGCTTATATACTCTAAGGCAGATACAATCTTGCTCCTGTTTTCTGAACTGGATGACTGCACACCTGCTTCTTTTATGCGTAATATTTGAAAGATTATATTCATTAATGCACATCGGATAGAATCTTTCGAGTAGTTACCGCCCTGGCTTGCGAGCTCGAAAACCATTAATACCAGATTTCCCAGATAAGGCACCTCACTTATAGTTAGTACATATGCATCCGTTGTAATGCTCGTCCGTATCTTTTCGCCTTTATACAAGTTGCTGCTGAATGCATCTAATATAAGCTCCTCTGCATCAAAATAGAGAAACCCCCAATGGCTCCTGATATCACTGTTCGTCGAATGCGGATAATTTTGCGGAATAAAGGTAAATGTCCCTTCTTTATAATCATAGTACTCCTTGTTTAATACCACCTGTCCCTTACCCCTATGGCAATATCCTATCTCTACCATATTATGAAAATGAAGTTCTTTATTTCCTTTGCTGTAATCGCGGTTCCAGCTTTCTCCCGTCAATGCCAGAACCGGCTCCTGATCAGGCTTTTCATAAAACCGGAATTCAATACACTCCCTTTTACTCCCACCCATCGCAATTCTCCTCCAAATGTATTATTACAGAACCTTCTTATTCATCAGCCTTCCATATAAAAGAGGTACCGCACAATAACTATTTTCAGCCATTTTACGGTACCAAAATTAATATTTAACTTTAAAATTCAAATACCGCAACCCCATATCCCGGCAGCGGATATGCAAAAGAATACTTCCTTCCGTCACATTCCTGTTTCTCAGCCTTATAAACGGTAGGCCTCTCCTCACCGCTTCCGCCGTACTCCTTATCATCACCGTTCAATACAAGCTTATACTGTTTCCGTCTCGGAACACCAACCCTGTAATCCGGCCTGTCAACAGGCGTAAAATTGCATACAAACAGCAGATTCTTTTTATTGTCCTTTGAATGCCTTACAAAACTGAAAATACTACGGAACGTATCATCCTTGTTGATCCATTCAAATCCCTCCGGATCCCCATCCAGCTCATAAAGCGCTTTGTTCTTCCTATATAAATGAAGCAGGTCGCGGTAGAATCTCTGTATCTGCTGATGCGGCTCCTCCGAAAGCAAAAACCAGTCCAGTTCCCGTTCTTCGCTCCACTCCCTAAGCTGAGCAAAATCCTGTCCCATAAAGAGCAGCTTTTTCCCAGGATGCCCGATCATAAACGCATATGCTGCCTTCAGATTCGCAAACTTATCAAAGCCTTCCCCCGGCATCTTATTCAGCATGGAGCACTTTAAATGCACCACCTCATCATGCGAAAGTACCAGTATATAGTTCTCACTGTAAGCATATTCCATAGAAAATGACATCTGATAGTGTGCATTCTTCCTAAACAGCGGATCCAGCTTCATGTACTCTGTAAAATCATGCATCCAGCCCATATTCCACTTCAAGCTGAATCCCAGCCCGTCATCCTCCGGAGAACCCGTCACCTTCGGCCATGCGGTGGATTCCTCTGCAATCATCATTGCTCCGTGATTCCTTCCCAAAATAACAGAATTCAAATGCTTGAAGAATGCGATTGCTTCCAGGTTCTGATTGCCGCCGTACTTATTAGCTACCCACTGTCCATCCTGCTTGCCGTAATCCAGATATAGCATAGAAGCCACCGCGTCTACTCTCAAACCATCCACATGATAATGCTCGATCCAGAACAGTGCATTGGCAATCAAAAAATTCTGAACCTCCGGTTTACCATAATCGAAAATCTTAGTTCCCCAATCCGGATGCTCTCCCTTTTTTGGATCTGCATACTCAAAAACCGGCGTGCCGTCAAAATCAGCCAGCCCATGTGCATCCTTAGGGAAATGCGCAGGTACCCAGTCCAGAATAACCCCGATCTTATTCCTGTGCAGATAATTAATCATATATGCAAAGTCTTCCGGTGTACCATACCTGCATGTAGGCGCATAATATCCGGTCACCTGGTATCCCCAAGAGCCGTCAAAAGGATGTTCTGCCATCCCCATTAGCTCTACATGGGTGTAACCCATCTCTTTTACATACTTCACAATGGCTTTGGCAAAATCTCTATAGGTGTAAAACCCTTCATCTTCTCTGCCCGGATGTCGCATCCAGGAACCCAGGTGCACCTCATAAATAGCCAGCGGATTTTCCCTGCTGTCCCAATCCTTTCTTGCTTCCATCCATTCGCCGTCCGTCCATGACAAATGCGAAATGTCTGTAATTCTGGAAGCCGTCCCCGGACGCATCTCCGCATAATTGGCAAATGGATCTGCCTTGAAGAGCCGTTTTCCCTGCATCGTCTCTATACAGAACTTATATAAATCACCGTCCTGCACCCCGGGAATAAAGCAGGTATAGATTCCCGCAGGTTCCTGTCGTTCCATATAATTCTCTTCAAAGTCCCATTCGTTGAAATCACCCACTACAGACACACGCCTTGCATTCGGCGCCCATACCGCAAAGTAAACGCCCTCTTTTCCCCTCACTGTCACCTTGTGGGCACCAAGCTTTTTATAGATCTCATAATGTGTCCCCTGGCCGAACAGATACTGGTCTAATTCCCCAATTTCATAAGGCTTCACTTTCTTTTGTACGGTTTTATTCTTTCCCATAAGCCCACCTCACTGCTCGTATTTTATATGTTCAATTATACTTGATATGACCGGAAAAGGAAAGAGAAATCCTTCTCTGCAAGTCACAGAGTTCTGATACATAATGCCCTAAAAGCATTTACCGTCTGGAAATAAAACAGACAGACTCAGCAGAATCTGTCTGTTTTCACTATTATATATTAAAATCCTTTTCTGATAAGATAATCCTGTCAGCATCATCCGTATTTTTGCCAAATACTCGTTTAACCAGCTTCTTAGCAGATGCCTTCTGAGAATGTTCCATAGCCTCATCCATGACTTCCTTAACTTCAGCTACTGTAACTGCATGATCCTCTCTCTGAAGTGCGTCAATCCTGCTGTATAATGCAAGAATCCCCATCTCATCAATGCGGTATCCGTTCTCCTGAGCATACGTTTGGCCGAATGTAACAAGCTCATCGTTAATGAAAATCGGCACTTCCAAACGGCTTGTAAACTTCCTGCGGAACTCCCTGTTAGAAGAAAGCAGTCTGTCCAAAGGCTTTCTCTGCTCCTCCAGAACCACCATCATCTCTCCCGTATCTCTTTCCATCGCCTTATTCAGCCTAGCCACGGTCTTTTCATTCAGCTTTCCGGCCTTCTCTATGATCAAAGCGCCGCCATACAATTTTTCAAAAATATCACTGATTTTCTTCTTATTCAAAGAGTCGCCCGTAACAATTGCAACCTTACCCTGTCTGATATTTCTCTGCTTCTGGATTGCTTTCACAACGTCCACAGCCAGAACTGTTTTCCCATTCCCTTTATTACCAATAATGAGAAGGTTGCCCGTTTTGGAAGTTCCATTGCGGTTTGAACAGTTATGATCCTGTTCAAGTACATCCACTAGCTGCTCACTCATGCCGCGTACCGGCACGAAATAAGAGAATAACTTTTTCTGCTCCTCGGTAAGTCCGGCCCTTGTCCCGATCCCGCTCTGTGTCTCCAGGTCATATCTTCCATGGACTACAAATCCCGTGTCTGACATAGAAAGGGCATCTGATATCTCATTGAGCGGAAGCGGCGCGGTCTTGCCTGTAGCAATCATTTTAGCGGTCTCTTTACGGCTCAGCGGGGTCGTTGCAGACATAATATCAATACCGTCATCATCGTCAGGTATCTCCCTGTCATCAAATCCTTCCGCATGCTCCGGATTCGGGCGGAACTCTTCCTCCAGCCCAGCCGCTATATCTTCTATGTCATCAGACGGCTCCTCTGCATCGTATTCTGCCAGTTCCTCCTCATACTCATCATAGTAATCCTGATCATACTCCTCTTCATATGATTCTGCCCCGGCATCCTCGTAGTCTTCCTCATATGTTTCACCGTCATCAAACTCGTCTTCCGGATATTCTTCCTCTTCATACTCCTCTTCGAAGTCATCCTGTCCGTCATCATATTCATCATCATAGAGTTCATCGGTTTCTTCATATTCTGCCGTAAATTCCTCTTCTTCTTGATAGGATTCCTCCGCATCATCGTACTCTTCTTCATAAGAGTCCTCATACTCCTCAGCATAGTCATCCTCATATGCCTCTTGTTCCGTTCCTGAAGCATACTCCTCAACTTCCTCCGGAAGATCGTCAATAAAGCTTTCCATATCTTCCTTCAGATCGTCTGAAGCATCCAAGAACTCCGCAATATCGTCGATACGGAGCTGCTGCGTAATTGCTCCCATATTCTCACGTGGTTCGTCAGACCGTCCCGACGTTCTTCTCACCGGTTGAGGCTCCTCAGGCAGCACTCCCTCAATCTCATCTATCAGTCTCTGAATATCCGGCGGCAGTATCGGTTCCGCATTTTTCTTCTTTTCTTCCATCTTGTCCTCTTCTGCCGGTTCTTCCTGCTCATCATGTCCTATACCCATCAAAATATCTTCGATGCTGAGCTGGCCTTCAACCTGATCGTCATTCACCGGCTTTTTATTCTCCTGCTTAATATTATCTGCTTTTGCTGCTTCTTCTATTCTCTCAGGTGCTTCTACATGTGGCTCCTCCTGAAGTTCAACTTCACTTTCTGTTAACGGTTCGTCCTCCGTCAATTCTTCCGCTGCATCTTCCAATATATCTTCTTCTAAACTAGACGTGTGTTCCTCGTCCCGCAGATCATCCGTGGAATCTTCCTTTATTTCTTCCACGAAAATTTCATCCTCTGAACGATACGCAGACTCTTCTTTCGGAAGATCACCCGTGGGGTCTTCCAGTAATTCTTCCTCGGTAAATTCCTCATCTAAGCCATAAGCGGACTCTTCCTCCAGCAGTTCTTCCCCCGAATCTTCCAGTAATTCGTCCCCGGTAAACTCTTCCGCTAAATCATATACCGGCTCTTCTTCCTGCAGCTCTTCCGCTGGTTCTTCCTCTGGCTCTGTTTCCTTCAATTCATCCTCTGTCAGTGCTTCCGCTGGCGCTTCTTCTGACAGTTCCTCATAAGCGTCTTCTGACAGCTCCTCTGCCGGCTCTTCCATTGGTTCCTCTTCAAGCAGTTCCTCTTCAGTATCTTCCAACAGTTCTTCCTCCAGCGGCTCGTCTTCTGTATCCTCTAACGCCTCACCATCCCATGATTCTTCAACAGAATCCACATCCTCTTCCAAAGGCTCCTCATCCCAAAGCTCCGCTTCTGCTGATTCAAGAACTTCTTCCAATAAATCGCCGTCAATTCCTTCCGTCTCTTCTAAGAGTCCCGCCCCTGCTGCTCCCTGAGCTTCCTCAGAGAATACTTCGCTGAGGATTTCCTCTGCCGCTTCCTGCAGTTCTCCATCCGCAGCTTCGATTGCAGCTTTCTCTTCCTGAGACGGATCTTCCTCTATATCGCCGGAAAGTTCCTCCTCCAGAGGTTCCGCTTTCAATTCTTCCAAATCTTTGTCAAAGTGAATCTCTCTTTTACGCTTCACTGCATATTTATTTACAAGCTCCAGATCAATTACTGATTCGATCTCTTCAATTGCTGCCTCAAGCTCAGGTATGTCTTCTTCTTCAAGCTCTTCTTCTGCCTCAGCTTCTTGTTCTTCCTTTTTGGGCCGCAAAAGACTCTGCAGAGCATCCTCCAGCTTCATCCTGCTGCCAATTCCTTTTTGCTCCAGTCTCTGCACCGTCTCGTCTACCGGAAGATCATCCGGCTCTTCTGTCTCCGGCATCTCCTCATGATTCTGCTCTGGCTCTGCTGAATCCGCTTCCGCCGGAACCTCATCGTCATCTGCCGCTTCATACACGACCTCATCTACTTCTGCCGGCGTGTCCGTGTCATCCGCATCATCGCCGTCCAGCTCGTCTGCCGCCTGGGCTGCCTTTCTCGCCTGATATGCTGTCAGATCAGGAAGTTCTTCTGTTTCTGATTCAATCTTTTCGTAGCGATGGTCATACTTCTCCTGCTGTGAAGGTGTAAGCTGTTTATACTGCATCTTGAGTTCCATCGCCTTATAAACAAACTTCCCTTCGCTGAACCAGAGGATCAGGTCGTCGCATTCCTCCAGACACTCTGCCGTCATACCGGCCTCCTGATACAGTCTGGCCAGTTCATACGCCCATTCTTCAATGTACTCTGCCTTCTTAAACTCCTCGAGAGCCTCAATCTGCTGCTCAACCGGAGCCCTTCTGGCTCTTAATATCTTATATCTCAAAATATGCTGGTTGGGATCTTTCGGCGCAACCTGCATAAAATCATCATAATAGTCAATGGCTTCATCTACATTTCCTGTTTTAAGTGCCAGAGCGCATAAACGATAGATAACCTTCCTGCTGCCTTCTGCACGATGATAAGCAATATTCAGAACCTCATAACTCTTCTGATTGTCCCCGTTCCTCTCATATATGTCACTGACATTTGTCAGCATAGTGGCGTTTCTGACTCTCTTCCAGTCGATGGTATCCGCAATCTCGGCGGCTTTATTATATGCACCGCTTTCCATAAGTTCAAGCATCTGTTCTGTCTTTAACTTATATTCGTACTTATCCACTGCACTCACCTCGTTCATATAATATTATTTATATCTTTTATCCGGCATACGCCCGTTTATACGCACATGTGCAGATAATTCTGTCCTTAGTTTACCATAAGCCCTCCTCAATGTCAAAAAAATGCATCCTCAATTAACATTGAAGATGCATTTTAAGACTTATTTAATTTTCTCATTCTATATATTTTATAAATCGGAGGAATCTACTGATTTACGTTCCTGTAAGACCTTTACCGCTTTGTTTATTGATGCTTCAGTCTGTTCACTAAGACTGGCTTATTAAACCTCCTGTCCTTCAATATACAAATCGATTATACAACTAGAACCCAATCCCTTTCGCTCTTGGTATCGATTCATAATTCTAAAGTATAACCTTAGGTTATTCATCCTATAGCTGTTTGGTTCCCGCAGTATTGTTAACAATATTCCGGCATCCTATTAAGCTATTTCTTCTATAACTATGTACACTTTTTATGAAATGATATCCTGTTAATGTTTCTTTACACATATCAGGAACTCTGTTATATGTGGTATCTATATTCAATACGTCTGCAAATGGTAAATCGTTGATTTTAATCCAGCTTCAGAACTCTCCGATTAAATCCTTTTCATTCTTCTTTTGTACTGGATTCCTTTATCTTATATCGGTAAAGGTCTCTTCTTCACAGGAACTTCCATTTGCCGTACCACTAACATATTGATTAATAAATGATGTCGAATTGTCCATTGGACCTTTCCTCCTTCATCTAACATTTTAATCTCATGGAACATTTTTATTTATGTCCATTCAGATGATTTCCTTTGAGATATCTTTTTATTTTTATTTATCTCGCTTGGATTAGTTAGATAATATCATACAAGCCCATCTTTGTCAACACACTTTATCTTTTTTTTATAAATTAATCCATAATTGTATTAATTTTACATATTTATCAGATTATTTTGGAAATCAGAATTTTTAGAATCGGTTATAGGGACGCTGTGCGGCCTGTCTATTTCCCGACAGCGCCCTATTTTCCGGCTCAATCTAAACAACTTTTAGAGGTATACTCTCTTATTCACATTTTGTAAAGTACATGGAAATTCCCTGTCCACCTCCGATGCACATACTGATCATCGCATCTTTCTTATCTGTACGCATCAATTCATACATCACCTTTACAGTCAGCATTGCACCAGTCGCCCCAATCGGGTGTCCTATGGAGATACCTCCGCCATAAATATTTACTTTTTCAGGGTCCAGTCCGAGATCTCTGCTTACTGCGTATGCCTGGCTCGCAAATGCCTCATTAATTTCAAACATATCGATGGATTTCAGATCCAGGCCTAATTTTTCCGCCAGCTTCTCACTAGAGAACTTCGGTGAATATCCCATCAGTTCTGCATCAAATCCTGCGATTACATAACCTCCGATTTTTAACTTCGGAGATACTCCCAGTTCTTCTGCTTTTTCTTTCGACATAACAACAACTGCTGCCGCACCGTCATTCAAACTGGAGGAGTTTGCAGCTGTTACCGTACCGCCTTTTACAAAGCAAGGTCGAAGCTTTGCGAGTTTTTCCATACTCTGCCCTTCTCTTGGTCCTTCGTCTGTATCAAATACTGTTACATTTCCTTTACGATCTTTTAACTCTACCGGAAGAATCTCATCCTTGAACTTTCCTGCTTTGATTGCCGCACAGGCTCTCTGGTGGCTCTGTACTGCAAACGCATCCTGTTCTTCTCTTGTTACGTGATATTTCTCAGCAACATTTTCTGCTGTTACACCATTATGATTTCCGTCAAGCGGCCATGTCAGGATATCAATCACACCATCTTCAAACACTTTGTGTCCCATTCTTGCTCCCCAGCGGGCATCCTTTACATAATACGGAAGCTGAGAAATATTTTCAGAACCACCTGCCACTACAACTTCTGCCTGACCTGTCTGGATTTCCATCACAGCCTCTGCAATGGACTGCAATCCGGAACCACACTGACGGTTTACAGAATATGCAGTTGTCTCTTTTGGCATTCCTGCTTTCAAACTGATTGCCCTTGCAACAAATCCATTCTCTGCAACCTCTCCAACCTGCCCGATGATCACTTCGTCCACAACCGCCGGATCAATCCCCGCACGATCCACTGCTTCTTTTACAACCATTGCGCCCATTTCTATTGCTGAAATATCTTTTAAACTGCCGCCATAACTTCCGACCGGAAGTCTTACACCACTGACTACTACTACTTCTTTCATCACTGTCTCTCCTCTCTCCTAACATCTTTGTGACAAACCCGCAAAGGGGTCTGACCCCTTTGCCCTTCGTTTTCTGAATTTTCTGAAATTTTATTCGTATTTATAGAATCCCTGTCCGGATTTTCTTCCGAGATGTCCTGCTTTTACCATCGTCTCAAGCAATGGACATGGTCTGTACTTGCTGTCATGGAAACCGTTGTACAGTCCCGTCATCGTTGCAAGCATAACATCCACGCCTACAAAGTCTGTCAGTTCCAATGGTCCCATGGGGAAATTACAGCCCAGTTTCATTGCGTTATCGACATCTTCCGGTTTGCAGCCTTCCATTACCATGAATGCTGCCTCATTCTGCATCGGTACAAGTACACGGTTTACGATAAATCCCGGATATTCCGGTGCATCTACCACTGTCTTTTTAATCGCAGTTGCAAATTCTTTTACTTTATGGTAAGTCTCATCTGCAGTTGCAATTCCACGAATCAGCTCTACCAATTTCATTACCGGAGCCGGATAAAAGAAATGTACCCCCATTACTTTGTCCGGTCTGTTTGTTGCTGCTGCGATTTCTGAAATACTTAGTCCTGACGTGTTTGACACAATCAGTGTCTCCGGATCAGCCAGTTTATCCAGCTGCTCAAATACGGATTTTTTCAGATCGATTTTCTCTGGAACTGCCTCGATAATCAGATCTGCTCCTTTTACATCCTCCATATGACTGCTGTATGTCAGTCTTTCAAGTACTTCAGCTTTCTCTGCTTCTGTAATTTTTCCTTTGGCAATTTTCTTTACAAATATTTTTTCTATGTTCTCTTTTGCCTTTTCAATTGCTGGCTCAAACACATCAATATTCTTCACTTCATATCCAGCCTGCGCACATGTCTGTGCGATACCGCTTCCCATAAGTCCTGCACCGATTACTGCAATTTTCATTCTCAATTACCTCCCAATTTAGTCAATTTGTTTTCCCTTTATATTTAAGGATTTTTCTTTTAACTTTAGTCCAAACGGACCATCCTCGATGAATAATCTCTCATCCATCAGCTTCAGCTTCGGGCTGACAAGCGGCTGAAAATCCATCATATCCAGCACTTGTGTCTGTAAATCTATTCCCGGCGCGATTTCGATCAGTTCCACGCCCTCTTTACAGAGGCAAAATACTGCACGTTCTGTTACGATCGTAACTTCCTGGCCTTTTTCTCTGGCCATCGGTCCGTTGAAAGACAACTGCGCAACCTGTTTTACCATCTTGCGGATTTTTCCTTCCTGTAAAATGGTCAGCCTGCCGTCAGCAAACTGATATTTTGCTCCGCTCGCCGTAAATGTTCCGAGAAATACTACTTTCTTCGCATTCTGCGTAATATCAATGAATCCGCCTGCACCTGTACATCTCGATCCCATCCTGGTCGAATTGACACTGCCGTCCTCTCCAAGTTCTCCGAGACCCATGTATGTAATATCGACACCGGCACCGTTGTAATAATCCATCTGCTCATGATGTCCGATCATCGCATAAAGGTTTTGACCGATCCCAAAATCAATCCCCCCGGCCTGGACTCCTCCATAGATTCCTGACTCCACGGTAATCATAATATCATCGGAAACCCCTTCTTCATTACACACTTTTCCGACCATATCATTTGGAATTCCTGTTCCAAGATTCACGACTGCGCCGTCATATAATTCCTGCGTTCCTCTTCTGGCAATGAATTTCCGTTCATTGAACGGTGCCGGAGGAATATTGCCCTGCGGCACCCGCACCTGTCCGCAGTACGAAGGATCAAAATACCAGGAAGATGTCTGCCTGTGGTCTTCCCGGGGATTCTCACAGACAACAATATGATCGATAAATACTCCAGGAACCGTCACATCCTTCGGATTGATAGTACCTGTCTGTACAACCTGTTTTACCTGTGCGATCACAATTCCGCCGTACCTTTTGGCAGCCAGAACAGCCGGAAGTACTTCCAGTTTCATAGCCTCTTCTGTGGTTGTCAGATTACCCATCTCATCACAAACCGTCCCCCGGATTACGCATACATCAATCGGTATCTGTTTGTAAAACATGTACTCTTCACCAGCATATTCGATGATATCTACTATATCTTTCAGCGGTTTTGTCCGCTCATTCATCTTTCCGCCTTCCACACGCGGATCAATGAATGTTCCCAGCCCGACTTTTGACATTTTCCCCGGCAGACCACATGCCATGCTCCGATATAGCTGTGCAATCTGGCCCTGCGGCAGACAGTACGCCTCAACCTGGCTGTTCGCAATCATTTCCATCCAGCGCGGCTGCAAGCCCCAGTGAGAACCGATGATTTTGGTTACCATACCTTCGTGTGCCAGATGTTGAATTCCGTCTTTGCGGTCACTCTGCCCACAGGAGTGAAGCAACGTCAGATTTGACGGATGTCCTGTATCCAGATAGCTTTTTTCCAGTTCCTTTAAAATAGATTCGCTGGCGCTTACCAGTGTCATAGCAATCGTGCAGACAGTATTGCCGTCCTTTATCTTAGCAGCCGCTTCCTTTGCACTCACAGAATTTGCTTTCAGCATAACTTCTTTCCTTTCTCTTTCAACTCATTTCGCCGCAAACCCTCTTCTTATGAAATTCTGTCCGCATCAGCAAACATCTCTTTGATTGTTTTTTTATCTGTTTTAAGTCCCGGTGTCTTCGGAACTGCATCTGCAAATAAAATCTGCTCCGGTATCTTAAACTTTGCCAAACGGCTCTTCAAATCCGCTTTCAGTTCCTCTGCTGTCATCTGCACGCCGCTCTCAAGCACAATCAATGCCGCAGCCACTTCTCCGTACTTATCACTGGGTATCCCTACTACTGCTGCATCTTTAACTCCCTCAACCGCAACAAGTTCATCCTCCACATCTGTACACCAGATTTTCTCTCCGCCCCGGTTTATCATGTCCTTTTTCCGGTCTACGATAAACACATACGAGTCCTCGTTGATATATCCCATATCCCCGGTATTGAGCCATCCGTCTTCCGTAATCAGCGGGGTTTTCAGATGATAGTAATATTCACAGATATTTGCGCCTTTTAAATATACGACTCCAACCGTACCGTCCGGTACTTCCCGGCCATCGTCATCCAATATTTTCAGCATCAGCCCCGGAACCGGTTTCCCCTCTGACCCAGGATAAAGGCTTGTGGCCGCATCATACGGAAATACCGTTCCCGGTGAAGAAGTTTCCGTCATTCCATAAACGTTGCAAAATTTCATCAGCGGCATCCAGCGGTGCAGCTTCTTCATCGTTTCCACCGGCATATAACTGCTGCCGCATGCCAGTGTCCGGATACTCGGAAGTTCCGGGAATTCCTCACTGTAATCCAACAGCTGTCCGAATACGGTCGGTGAGCCGTGCATAAATGTGATTCCATCCCTCTTCACACCTTCAAGAATCCGCTTTGCATCGTACCGCTTATACAGATATATTGTTCCGCCGATATAGACAAACAGCCCAAGCAGCGCCACCAAACCTGTGATATGATAAATCGGTACGGGAATGATTGTTTTATCCTCCGGTCCAAGTTCAAGCAGTTTCTGATAGATCATCACCGCATGATTCACATTATAATTTTTTAAAATAACACCTTTACTTGCAGAAGTCGTCCCTGACGTAAACATCAGGATAAGTTCATCATTCAATTCACTGCATCCCGGCTCCGCACACATCATCTCTGTGATATTTCCTTCTGCGACTGCCTCTGCAAAACCATATCCTTCCTCTTCATCTGCCGTTACCTCTACAAAGAACGCACTTCCGGTTCCCGGTATTTTGTCGGAAACGGCACCGCTACGGCCCCCAGTTTACATAATGCATAAAAGGATGTTGCAAATTCAATTCCATTATTTAAAAGCAGTCCCACATGACTTCCTTTTTCCAAATGACGCACATATTTCAGATATGCCGCCATGGAATCCACCATGTGAAGAAATTCCCGATAACTGTAACAGCGCCCCCAGTTATCGCAAAGGCCTGTTTTTTCAGAGAATCTTTCTGCCGTATCTTTCAGCATCTCATAAAAACTTTTCTTCATTTTCGGAAAAGTATAAACGGTCCGGTCTCCGACAGTCAGGTCGCCCATCTCCTTCTGAAACCACATATTCCATACATCTTTTCCATTTAACATGATTACACCTCTTTTTTTCTGAAGCCGAATCGTTTATGTTTCGTAACTATTCACGGCCATGGGCCGTGCATAGTTACGGCATCTGGCTCATTTAAAGTCGCCTGTGGCGAGGAGCCAGATGCCCGACCCCATCACTTTATTGGCTCGGATGCCGTGCAGCGTGGTGCACGGCCCCGTGAATAGTAACTATGTTTCTCAGCTGCAAGCGCAAGATACATACGCTCTATTTCTGATTCACAGAAAACATCTGCCCTCTTCTCATGTATCTCTTTGATTGTCTGATACACTTGTTTTCTGTGAATGACCGCAACCGAGCCCGGCATTTTCCTGTCTTTCCATGTCAATGTACTTGCATCCGGAAACACGACGATCGGATGAATCGTAAGTTCTTCTTTATTTAGCTTCCGAACAATCTGCGATTGGAAATATTGTATCTCATCCATCGGATTACGCATCATTTTAATTTCTACTTTAGCTTTTTCGCCTTTCTTTGCTTTTTCAACTGCCTGATATTTAAAATCCCCCCGGACTGATGCTTCAATATCGCCGGTCTGATTCTTAATATCCAATACATACATACCGCTGGTCAGCAAGATGATAACGTACGCCTGCGGGGTCTTTTCCCCCTTTGCAGCGGCAAGCTGATAAAAAATCCTGTGCCTGCCGAACCGCGAATCAAGGTAATAGCTTTCCGACAGTTTTGTCAGGCTTTTCTTCCTCATTGCATATTCCAGATAATTAGAATAGATCTCTTTATAGATACTCCGGCGAAAAAGATACCATCCGCTTCCGCCTTTAAAAACCGCAATAATTCCCACTGCCAGGAGCAGCCCCGGAAGTAATTCCAACCAAGCATCTTGTCCCATAGTCCACCTCATATACATTCACCGCCGATTGTCGGAAAGAATGCATTTCTTTTCTCAATCCATCAGTCTAACTCCGGCCCTTCATACTTATCGAAATCATAGCGGCCGCTGGAACCGATAACTCTCATGTAACTCTTAATAAATTCTTTCATTGCTTCCTGTGCCGCAATACAAAGATCCATGTAATCGATTTCCGGATTCTCCTCCAGAGCCTTTGCTGTTGCGATTCTCGCATGCTTGAACAAGTCTGTACATACATTGATCTTATTAATTCCATATGCTACCGCTTTTCTGATATTCTCTTCTCCGGCACCGGAACCGCCATGAAGCACAAGCGGCATCTGCAGTGTCTCTTTTAATAATTTCAAACGGTCAAAATCCAGTTTTGGGACAAATCCTTTCGGGTAACTTCCGTGAGCCGTTCCGATCGCCACTGCAAGGCAGTCGCATTCTGTTTTCGCTGCAAATTCCTTAGCCTGCTGTGGATCTGTGTACAAGTCTGCCTTTTCGTTATCTGCCTCTTTTGCCATTCCTACATGCCCTAATTCTGCCTCACAGGACAGTCCCATGCCGTGTGCAAGAGAAGCTACCAGCTGTGTTCTTCTGACATTTTCTTCAAAATCATAACTGGAAGAGTCAATCATCACACTTGAAAACCCATATTTCATAGCCGCTGTAATATCTTCAAGGTCAGCTCCGTGATCCAGATTGAATGCAACCGGAACTGATACTTTTTCTGCCATTCCTCTTATCATCGGGGCAAGAATATCCCCATGTCCGTGGGCTTTCATCTGACGGGGGGATATGTTGATAATTACCGCAGATTTTTCTTCTTCTGCCGACTGGATAATCGCCTTCGCCTGTTCCATATTTACACAATTGATTGCCATGACTGCATAATTATTTTGATGTGCATGCCAGAGCATATCCTTCATTGATACATACATATTATTACTCTCCTTATATCTCGGATTACCGTACATACTTTTCGGCACCCGGTAAAAATATATCTAGCCGTCTGTCTGGTTCTGCTTTAAGTGTAGAAAGGAAAAAGCCAAAGCTTCTTCCTTTCTGAAAAATTAGATAATAGATACAATGTCTTCTTCGGTTTCTACATATCCTTCCGGCAGCGGTCTTCTAAGGAGTGCATACAGTACGCCTGTAATACAACCGCCTAGCAGCCAAAGACCGATAAACAAAAGCGGGTTGGATGTCATGGCAATAACAAATGCACCACCATGAACTGCAGGAGACTCAAGTCCGAGCATCATACACAGACCTCCTGTAATCGCACCGCCTGTGCAGCAGGAAACTGCAACTCGAACCGGGTCTTTCATCAGGAATGGGATAACCCCTTCCTGTACGTAGCAGCATGACAGGATAAACAGTGATTTTGCCTGTTCTCTTTCAGCTTCTGTAAACTTCTTCTTTCCGCCGATGAAACATGCAAGTCCAATTCCCAGAGGAGAGGTCATGCCTGCACACATTTTAGCAGAAGTAGGAATTAAGAATCCGTCAGCATTCAGTCCGTTTACGAACAGAGCTGCTGTTTTGTTAATAGGACCGCCGTGATCTAGACAAATCATTGCTCCGATTACCGCACCAAGTACGAATCTGGAACCACCGCTCAGAGCCATCAGTCCTGATGTAAGCCATGCCATAAACCAACTGATTGGACGTCCTACTACATAATACATCAGCAGACCACAGACCAGTGTCGTGACTACCGGATAGACCAGAATCGGCATAATACCCTGTATCGCCTTTGGCACCTTAATTTTCTTTAACATAAGTACAAAATAACCAACCATGATACCACCGACAACCCCACCGACAAATCCGGTATTGATTGCGCCTGCAAGAGCACCCATTACAAAGCCTGGTGCAAGTCCCGGCTTATCAGCCATCGCATATGCGATAAATGCTGCAATAACCGGTACAACATAGTTCATCATATTCTGTCCGAGAAGCATGATTGCTTTTGCAATTGTATCAATCTGATCCATGTGGTTTCCGATATCATATCCGCCCATTGCCTTTGCAATTGCCTGAATTACACCTGCTCCTACAATTACTGGAATCATGTAGGAAATACCTGTCATAATAGAATCTCTCAGAAAAGCTCCCTGGCTTTTCTTTTTTGTTTTTCTTTTGATTTCTGCCATTATTCTAACGCCTCCAATAATTCTTTAATAATTCCTTCTGCATCTTTGATTGCTTCGCTGACACCGACGGTCAGTGTCGGAAGGTCGTCAAAACGCTCGGCGTTCTTTATTCTTACATCACTCGCAATAATTACTGCGTCTGCCCTTTTAAGATCTTCTTTTGTGATCTCATTCTCAACACCGGCAGCCCCCTGTGTTTCGATTTTGATTTCCAGACCTTTTTTCTTTGCAGTCTTTTCCAGATTGGATGCCGCCATATAGGTATGTGCAATTCCTACCGGACAACTTGTCACTCCCAAAATATACATATTACTCTTCCTCCTTTTTTGATGAAAACAACTCTTTGATTTCCTCGACTGTGGATGCACCTTTCAGCGTTTCCCGGAAATCATCATCCATCAGATTCGCCGCCAGCTTGGAAAGCATTTCCAGATGCGCGTTATCTGATGTGTTTGGTGCAGCAAGCATAATTACGTAGTCAACCGGACGTCCATCCAGTGTTTCCCATTCCACCGAATTTTTTAGTTTGACCAGCGTAAATGCTGCTTCTCTGACGCAGTCTGATTTGCAATGGGGTATTGCGACACCGTTTCCGACCCCCGTGGAAAATACGGCCTCTCTTTCGTAAAGTCCTTCAATATATTTATTCAGGTCATTTACTTTCCCTGCATCATACATCATTTTGCCAAGTCCTTTGATTACATCGTCTTTTGTCTTGGCTTCATATCCAAAATTAACAAGCTTTTCATTCACCATTTCTGAAACATTCATATTGTGTTTAATCCTTTCCTGCATGTCTATGCCTTTGTCAAAATATCTATCTCGCTAAATTTTTTTGCTCTCAATACCTGTTCAACATCTTTTATATTTCGTGTCAGATCCAGCACATCGCTGAAAATCCGCTGGAAGTTATTCTCCACCTTTGCATCCAATGCCAGCATGAAGACAATCTGTACTCTCTCTGAGCCCCATATGATGGGTTTCTGTAATGTCATGAATCCGATTCCCTGCTTACGTATGTGCCCTTCAAATGCATGCGGTATAGCTACCAGACTGCCTACTGAAGTTTCCGAAAGTTCTTCTCTTTCAAATACAGACTGTATATACCCTTCATCTACATAGCCTTCGCTGATCATCCTGCCTCCCAGAAGTTTGATTGCTTCTTCTTTTGACTTCAAATCGCAGTTCATAATGGAGATGGAACTATTCAAAAACTTCTTCAGGTAAAAATATTCAGTATTTTCTTCCTGTAGATGGCTTGTTTTTTTCTGAATATATTTTCGGATTCTCTGAATATCTGTTTCACTCAAAACCGACGATACATGAAGCACTTCGATTCCCTCTTTATAAATAGGCACTGTTGAGATTACAAAATCCTGTGCCTCCGGTTCTAAATTATCTGCCTGGTTTCCCGAGATAATCTGCTTGATTTCTATTTCCGGAAACAATCGTTTCAGCTTCATGGAAACAAACTGTGATGTTCCAATACCGGTCATACAGATAATTGTGACAGACAGATTTCTTTTCATTTTCTGTCGTGCACGTTCTATAGCCGCTCCTATGTGAAATGAGACATAGCCGATCTCATCCTCCGTCGTCTCCAGTCCGTATTTCTGTCCGAACTTTGATATCAGATAAGAAGCAATTTCATACTCGTAGAACATTTCCTTTTTCACCGAATCCAAAATCGGATTTTCCAGATACATCATGCTCTGGAACCTGTGAACCATACATTCCAAGTGATCGAACAGAGCGCATGCCAATTCGCTGTCTTCCTCCAGCTGCAGTTGATACTGTTCGTCCACTTCCCGCAGAAGAGACATGATATCTTCAAACATCTGAGGCTCTCTGGCACGGGTCTTCTCTCTGTCTTTTTCTTTCGTCATAGGAGTCTGATATCTGACTGCCAGAAGACACGTCATCAAAAATGTAATCTCAGATTCCGGAATTTCAACATCCAACTGTTCATATATCTGTTCCAGGATGTAACGGCTTACAAACCAGGCTTTTCTACCTTCACTGGCCTGTTCCTTTTTTTCCTCCGGCTCTGTCACGCATCCCATCTGAACTCTCGTTATCAGAATCGCAAGCTGAATCAAAAGTTCATCAAAGGAAATATCCGTCAATACAAAATGGAACCGGTTCTCTGCCAATCGGATGATACGCTTTAAACTTTCCAGCCGCACTTTTGTAAACAGAGTCTGTATCTTCTCATTTTCAATTCTTCCGCTTTTTCCGCCGACCTTTTTCAGAACATCTGTCAGCGCCCATCGAATCTGTGTTTCCGAACCTTCTGCCTTAATCCCGTATTTTACTTTCTTTATGAAAGTAATACCGAATTTCTCCCAGAAGGAAATCAACTCCGACACATCATTCACAATCGTTCCTTTACTCACGTAGAGTAGATTTGCAATTGATTCCATTGATATATACTCTTTATTATGTAAGAGCAGATAAGCAGCAACGTAATACTTCCTCACATCCGATGAGATGTAGGAATCCTTCATCTCATACAAGACTGACTGCAGAAACTGTTCTCCGGCTTCATCATAATACAGCCAAAGGCCAACCCCCTGCTTTGTCTTAATACTGCAGGAATTTTTTTCTAGAATCTCCCTGATCTTCTTTATATCAGCCTTGATAGTCCTTGGGCTGACTTTTAATTCCGCAGCAATTTGTGATGTGGTAAACTTATTTTCATTTTTATAGAGCAAATGAAGGATTTTCTTTTCTCTTGGTAAAAACATTTGACCACCTTTCCTTGCTGTTCTGTAGATATTATACCTAGTTTCAGCAGTTATTTACAAATCAGTTAATTGCACTTTAACCAATGAACTTAGTGCAATCAATGGTAAATATATCACTTTTGACGAATTTATCCCCCCTCTTTTTGTGCACTTTAACTGATATTTCATTTATTTTACTTACTTTTCAAATTTCCGGTTACGTTTATCATACACTGTTTCTGTATTTTTGTATCTCTGCCTATACTTTTTCACTTAGTTGGTGCAATTTATCAAATATTCTTTTCTTCGGAAACGTCTATAATAATAGACAGCACAAAAATCTTTTATAATCAGGAGGATTTACACATGATTAATTTTGAATTTTATAACCCCACAAAAGTTATTTTTGGAAAAGGTGTTGAGGCAGAAGCCGGTAAAGTCATTCAGGAAATGGGCGGACACAAAGTACTTGTACATTTCGGCGGCGATTATCTTCAGGAAAGCGGTACTTTAGACCGTATTCACCAGGGACTTACTGAGGCCGGTCTGGAATATGTAGATTTGGGGGGAGTTGTTCCGAATCCAAGACTTGGATTAGTAAAAGAAGGAATCCGGCTTTGTAAAGAGGAAAGAGTTGACTTTCTGCTTCCCATCGGCGGCGGAAGCGCAATCGACTCTGCCAAAGGAATCGGTTACGGGCTTGCAAATGATTTTGAACTGGAAGACCTTCTGCTGGGCAAAACTGCCACCGACAAAATTGCACCAATCGGATGTATCTCAACAATCGCAGCAACCGGTTCTGAGACAAGCAACTCTATGGTAATCACCATCGAAGACGGCATGCTCAAGCGTTCTTACAACCATGACTGCGCCCGTCCCAAATTTGCGATCATGAACCCGGAACTTACATATACACTTCCTGCATATCAGACATCCAGCGGTGCTTCTGATATTATGATGCATACCATGGAGCGGTATTTTACAAACACAAAAGATGTCGACCTGATCGACCGTATGGCAGAAGGGCTTCTTGTATCTGTTCGTGAAGCTGCCCTGACTGCTGTTAAAGACCCTGAAAACTATGAAGCGCGCGCAACCCTGATGTGGGCCGGAAGCCTTTCTCACAACGGACTGACCGGAACCGGACGTGTATCCGACTTTGCATCTCACAAAATCGAACATGAGTTGGGCGGTATGTTTGATGTTGCTCACGGCGCAGGCCTCTGTGCCGTCTGGGGAAGCTGGGCAAGATATGTATATAAGACAAATCCTGCAAGATTCGCACAGTTTGCAGTCCGTGTATTTGATGCAGCACAGAACTTCTATGATACAGAGGCAACTGCCCTCAAAGGTATTGAGGCCTGGGAAGACTGGTGCCGCTCTATCGGAATGCCGATCAGTCTCCGTGAACTGGGTGTAACTCCCACCGATGCACAAATTGAAGAAATGGCTGAAAAATGCGTTGCTACAGGCGGAGGACACGTTGGCTTCTTCCAGACCTTATATAAGGAGGATATAATTAAAATTTTCGAAATGGCCCGTTAAATCCTTTTCTTTATCATCCTGCAAAAAAACAGGGGGCCGTCGGGAAATAAATGATTCATACTATATATTGCTGCCTGACTTCATAATCTGCCTCAATATGTAGCTTATGAATTACATTTCCCGACAGCCCCTGAATGCCGCCGCTCCTCCTGCAACGCTCACGCCCCTTTTGGAATTGAGACTTGTGTGGTGTATATATCTGCCTCACTCAGCACATACAGTTCTCCTCCATGGATTTCCACCATTTTTTCCACGCTTTTGAGTCCGATCCGGTTGCTGTCGGTTTCATTTAGTTCTTTTTTGACTGTATTTATGAGGGTTGTTTTTAGCTGCTGTTTTTCTGTTTTGAAGGTGAGCCTGACAGGGTTTTTCTTGTCTCCGTATTTTAAGATGTTCGAAAACAGGTTGTTGAATATTCTTTTTAAAATTACTACATCACCCTTTATGAACCCCTGGCTTTCTTCGATATTTACTTCCGCTTCAAATCCGGCCAGACGCAGGAAGTCCAGGTTCTCCTGCAGAATTTCCAGCAGATCCTGTACCGGGACTTTTTCTATATTGACCGCTTCTGTTTCTTCAAACACCAGCGCATATTCGAACATTTTATCTGTCATCTCTTTGATATCGCTTGTTTTCTGCAGGCATCTTGCCAGGTACTCTTCTTCCATTGACTTGGGTATCTTCTTTAACTGGAGTACTTCCAGATATCCGTTAAGAATCGTCAGCGGGGTTCTGAGGTCGTGGGATATGGCTGTGATCAGATCCTGATTTGCCTTTCGGCTTTCTTCCTCCTGACGGATATTCTCATCCAGCGCAGTGCGGAGTTTGTCCAGTTCTTCTGCCAGTATCCCGATCTCATCTTCTCCGCAGTCAGGTACCGGATGCTTTAGATTCCCGGACGCCATCTGCAGCACCTCGTCCTTCAGACAGAGAACGTCCTTCATTCTCCGATTAATAAAAAACAAGTTTATTGTCAGGAACGCACCGACGCTGATCAGCACACTGAACAGAAGGTATGGGTACACGATCTTCATGGCGTGATAGGAATATATCATCACGCTGTATTTCCCATTGCGGAACTCCATTGGCCTCTCATCGAGGTTTTCAATCTCCCCTGATGAGATTTTGTATCCTGCATCCAGCAGGCTGCCGTATACCATCCGTCCTGTTATTTCGGGGTATGCTCCTGCCCTGAAAAGCCCTTCCCCTCCGATTTCGTAAACATAAAGACCCGTATACTCATCCTTTGGTGCAAAGAACGATTTGAATTCGGCCTGCGCTTCCTTATTTTCCTCCCGGTCCGGAACATCATAGTATTTTGCATTTGCTTCCAGTTCCTCAATCAGCGCATTCTTATCCCATGTGATCGAAGGGAATCTGCACAGGAAATCCCATACATTTCCCATATTAGACCAGATCCCCCAAAACAGGGAAAGACTTGCAATCGCAGCTGCCAGCATAAGTATTGAAAGCTTCGTCCGTATTTTCCATCTTTTTACTGAGGTCTTCATCTTCTTAATCACAGCGGTACCCCTTTCCCCATATGGTTTTGATCAGGACGGGATTCCTGGCATCCTTTTCAATCTTTTTGCGCAGATTTCTGATATGGACCATGATCGTATTATTGGCGCCGTAATAGTAAGGCTCATCCCAGACAGCCTCATACAGTCTTTCTGCAGAGAATATCTGGCGACGGTACTTTATCAGTAAATGGAGCATGGCATATTCCGTATCCGTTAGTTCAATCTCCCGGCCTTCCGCATACACCGTCTCCTGCTCCTCATCGATCTCAAGATAATGAAAGTGCAGGCGCTTTTTTTCATGGCTTCCTCTCCCGCTGTTCCTATCCTCTACCGCGGAATCAGGATCTTCCTTGCCTTTATATATCTGGTAACGTCTGATCAATGCTTTGGCACGGCTGACCAGTTCATTATAGGAAAACGGTTTTACCAGGTAATCATCCCCTCCGCTGGAAAATCCCAGTGTTTTGTCGCTCTCCTGTCCCTTAGCGCTTAAAAACAGAATCGGCGCGTTGCTCTGCTTCCGGATCTCCAGACAGGTCTGGTATCCGTTCATGCCCGGCATCATGATATCCAGAATAATCAGGTCAAACATCTGCAGCTCCAGCATTTCCAGGGCCTTTGTTCCATTCTTTGCTTCTTCTATGTCATATCCTTCCCCTTGAAGCAAGATTCTGATAATCTCACGAATCTCCGGATTATCGTCTACTATTAAAATTCTGGCTGTTTCCATTTTTACCAACCCCCTTGTTTCCAATATCATTATACATGATTTTAGAAAAAATATAGTTACTCTTAAGAATTCTTCAGATTCAGTTTGGGAATTCTTTAAGAAACGGGTTGTATAATCCACAAGTGTAAACAATATTCTGTAACCGCTCGTAAAAAGGAGAGAGTATGACAAACAAAAAGTATTTCTTCCCCGCACTGCTGGCCGGGCTCTTCATAATTCTGGTGCTTCTGACCATTCCGGGGGGATATTTCTATGGATCTTATACAGACTGGCTGAGCCAGCATGTCCGGCTTGCTGAGACAATCCGCGGCGCCTGCCTGGAACAGGGAACATTGGCGCCGGCTTTTCTGCCGCTCGGGGGCGGGAGTAATGGCTATCAGTTTTCTTACTATGGATACCTGAGGCCGGACATTCTGATCGGATGTCTCTTCCCCTCTGTTCCTATGGTATATTTTCTGGTCGGCTATATGCTGGCAGGATATTTCTGTTCCGTTATGCTCTGCTATTGCTGGCTGCTAAAACACACGCAGGATAGGGGGTCTGCCTTTCTTGGCAGCCTGTTCTTCCTGACTGCCGCATGTTTTTTTCAGACTCACCGGCAGATTATGTTTGTAAATTATATGCCCTTTTTGATGCTGGCACTTTTGTGTATTAAGAAAAAACGTTTTCAGCTTCTTCCGCTATGCATGCTGCTGATTTACCTTAACAGTTTTTATTACTCCATAGCCTGCCTTGCGGTCATTGGCTGGTATTGGATGCGTGAGGAGGGAAAGGAATTCTGGAAACATGGATTCCTTCAATATCTAAAATCGGCTTTTCTTTCCATCGGCATGGCGGCTCTTCTGCTTATACCGACCGCATTGGTCATCCTGGAACACAAACGCGCTTCCGAGAATCTGAATCTAATGGAAATACTTGGGGCAAATGCCGATATGCACGGACTCCTATACAGTCCGTACGGAATGGGGCTGACCGCTATATGCCTTTACCTGCTGCTTTTGGGACTCTGCCATAAAAAGTACCGGACTGACAGTATTATGCTGCTCTTTGTTTCTTTCTGCGGAGCCGCTGCGTGGATATTAAACGGGACACTGTATGCCCGTGCAAAGATTCTGATTCCGTTTGTACCCCTCGTTGTACTGCAAAGTGCGAAACTTCTAAATGAGCTGCGCATGAAAAAAATTACCTGGAGGCTATGGCCATGCTTGATTGCAGCTGCATGCTTGTTCTTTTTCCGTTCAAAGAATACATTTCCTTGGATAGCCGCTGACCTTGGAATCCTGCTATTGGTTGTTCTGGTCAGCAAAATTAGGGTAAAAGAACCCCTACTGAAGTTCCGGTATGTGACCAGCCGGGTTCTGCTATGTTTAATGCCTTGTATGCTGTTTTACCAAACCATGCAGAAGGAACATTTTGTAAAGAAAGAGGATGTTTTCACAGACATCTCCGTGCTGGACGGCAGCCCGGTGTATGGCGGATCTCCTCTCTACAGATACGACACCCTGACTGACGTACTCAATACCGGCAATCTTGCAGTAAACGGCAGGCAGCAGAAAAGTGCCATGTACTCCTCTATTTCTAATGAGGGATACTCTAACTTTTATTATGATACGCTGCTGTCCCCCGTTCAGATTAATAACAGGCTGGCGATCCTGCCCTCTTCCAATCCGTTTTTACTGAATTTCCTCGGGGTACGTTATCTTGAGACCTTTCAGGATCAAGTGCCTCCCGGATATCAAATCGTGAAAGCTGGGGACACTGAAAAAAACACGGCCGGCAAAAGTCTTCCTGTTCTGGCTGAAAATGAGAATGTACTGCCTGTTGCTTATACGACCAGCTCTCTCATGAGCCAGTCACAGTATGAAAAACTGAACAAATACGACCGGCTTGATGCCATAACCCGATATACCATTGTTCCTGGGAACGATACTGCCGATAAGCCTGCTGACGCAGCGGGATCTAATATGATGATTTATGAGCCTTCCTTTGAAGATCTTCAGATGCCGGACACGATTCAGGCTGAAAAAATGGATGAGGGATGGATTCTGAATGTGAAGAAGGAAACCACGGCTGCGCTCAAACTGAGCCAGTCTTTGAAAGAACAGATTCTCCTGCTGGATTTTGAAGTTGAGAATCAGGGACAGCACGCGGTTGTCATTGATATAAACCATATGAGAAATAAGCTGTCCGGTCCGGGCGCCCCTTACCCCAACGGAAACAATACTTTCCATTACCAGTTTACCAGTCCGTCTCAAGAGGGACTTAACACTCTTACTATTACATTTTCCAAAGGAAAATATCTGATAAAGAATATAAACTGGCATACCTATGACGTACAAAACCTTGCGGAAAAACAGTATACGGAGGTTGAAGAACACGCGCTTCAATCCGGTGAAATATTATCCTGCAGGGCATCTCTTGATGAGGACGGCTGCTTTGTAACCTCCATTCCTGTACAAAGGGGTATGGAAATCCTGGTTGACGGGAAAAATGTTCCTATCCTTACTTTGAACCAAGCATTTGCAGGAGTTCATCTGACAAAAGGAGTCCATGAAATCAGCGTTCGGTTCCATGCGCCGGGACAGCTGGCCGGATTTATCATTACGATTGGTTGTTTTCTGATTTATCTTCTTTACGCACTCCGGGCTCCCGGTCTGGCTCTTCTCGGGATGCTGAAAACCAAAAAGGAACTTGTACTCTACTGTTTAAGCGGCGGTGCGACAACCTTTGTAAATTATTTAATTTACTATGCGCTTTTAAAGATATATGTAGGGTACCTTGCAGCTAATACATTGGCCTGGGGAGGAGCCGTTATCACAGCGTATCTGTTGAACCGCAGACTGGTGTTCCACTCCCAGAAACAGATCCTGCAGGAATTCTCTTCTTTTGTATGTTTAAGGTTCCTGACGCTTCTGGTAGAAAATGCCCTGCTCTGGCTGACAGCAGGCGCCCTGGGCATACCGCCTCTGCCTTCTAAGATCATAGTAAGCGTAATCACTGTATTATCGAATTATTTGCTGTGTAAGTATAAGATTTTCCAAAAGGAGGAAATGAACCATGGATAAAATCAGCATTATCGTTCCCTGCTATAATGAAGAACAGGTGCTTTCCATGTTCTATCAGGAAACAGACAAGGCAGTCCGCGGCATAGAGACTGCAGAGTGTGAATTCATTTTTATTGATGACGGAAGCAGGGATCACACACCAGAAATACTGCAAAGCCTGGTTTATCGGGACAAGCGCTGCAAATACCTGTCATTCTCCCGGAACTTTGGCAAGGAGGCCGCTATGTATGCCGGCCTGCAGTATGCTTCCGGCGATTACTGCGTATTTATGGATGCGGATCTCCAGCACCCGCCCTTGCTTCTCAGGGAAATGTACAGGGTACTGAAAAATGAGGGCTATGACTGCTGTGTCGGATTCCGGGAAGACCGTGAGGGAGAAGGGCGGGTCAGAAGTTTTCTTTCCCGCGGATTCTATAAGATCGTTAACAAAATCTGTGATATGAACATGAGTGACGGGGCCGGGGATTACCGCATGATGAACCGAGCGATGGCCGACTCAATCCTAGAATTCAAGGAATATAACAGATATATGAAAGGAATCTTTTCATTTATCGGTTTTGATACCAAATGGATTTCATTCCGCAACGTGGAACGTGCCGCGGGAAACAGCAAATGGAGCTTTAGAAGCCTGTTCAGATATGCCCTAGACGGAATATTCTCCTTCTCAACCGCTCCGATTACGCTTGCCGGAACAACCGGCAGCCTCCTGCTGGCTGCCGCCCTGCTGCTCGGAATTACCGTGGCTGTACGAACGTTTATCTTCGGCTATGCGGCCAGCGGAATCCTGCTTGTAGTGCTGCTGATATTGGGATTGAACGGGATACAGCTGCTTTTCATATCCGTATTGGGTCAGTATATCTCTAAAGATTACATGGAAACAAAAAAGCGGCCTCTATATATTGTAAAGAGAGAGGAAGGGTTTCGATAGTTCAAAGGGGTCTGTCCCCTTTGCAGAGGGGTCTGACCCCTCCGCAAAAGGGTCAGACCCCTTTAGCAGATTTCGGCACCGGCCGGCATGTCTTTCTCTGGTGTCATCAGTGCGAGACAGCCATCTGCGTCTTCTGCGCAGAGCAGCATTCCCTCTGACAGTACTCCGGCCAGCTTTGCTGGTTTCAGGTTGACAAGCACCATGACTTTCTTGCCTACCATCTCTTCCGGTTTGTAGTATGCCTTGATGCCTGATACGATCTGTTTTACCTGGCTTCCGACTTTTACCTGGGAACAGAGCAATTTTTTGGATTTTTTCACTTCTTCACAGGCAATAATTTCTCCAACCTGAAACTGCATTTTCCCAAAATCTTCAAATGTGATTTCAGGTTTTGCCTCTATGTCAATGACGATTTCTTCTGCATCTTTGGATCCAGTCTCTGCCACAGGCGGATGCAGCTCTTCTACTTTTTTCAGTACCTCTTCCAGGTCAAGCCTCTGGAACAGAATTTCTGGTTTATCTGTGACATGGCCTTCGTTCAATTGTTCCAGAATCTTCTTACTGGTGGACGGCATGAAGGATTCCAAAAGTACGGCTCCTGCGGAAATTCCCTGGATCAGGTTCCACAATACGGTTTCCAGCCTGTCTTTTTTGGCCTCGTCTTTTGCAAGAACCCAGGGCATAGTCTCGTCAATGTATTTATTGCAGCGTTTAAATAAATTAAAGATTTCCGTAATGGCATCTGCTACGCGCAGTCCTTCCATCTTAGATTCTACTGCCTTTGGCGTCCCCTCCATGACCGCTTTCAGGTCTGCATCCACTTCCTCCGCAGCGCCTTTATCGCATACCGTTCCCCCAAAATATTTATTGGTCATGGACACGGTTCTGTTCACCAGGTTGCCTAAGGTGTTTGCGAGGTCGGAATTCAGACGTTCTACCATCAGTTCCCAGGAGATAATGCCATCGTTCTCGAAAGGCATTTCGTGGAGTACAAAATAACGCACGGCATCCACACCGAAGAAATCAACCAATTCATCGGCATACAGCACATTTCCCTTGGATTTGCTCATCTTACCGTCGCCCTGCAGCAGCCACGGATGCCCGAAAATCTGCTTCGGCAGCGGAAGGTCCAGCGCCATCAGGAATATCGGCCAATATATCGTATGGAAACGGATAATATCCTTACCGATCAGATGAAGATCTGCCGGCCAGTCTTTTTTAAATTGTTCTGTATGGTTTCCGTCACAGTCATACCCAATACCTGTAATATAGTTCGTAAGCGCATCCAGCCATACATATACCACATGCTTAGGGTCAAATTCCACAGGAATTCCCCATTTAAATGATGTTCTGGATACGCACAGATCCTGCAGGCCAGGCAGAAGGAAATTGTTCATCATTTCGTTTTTACGGGACACAGGCTGGATAAACTCCGGGTGTGTATTAATATGCTCGATCAGACGGTCCGCATATTTGCTCATTTTAAAGAAATACGCCTCCTCCTGCGCAGGCTGAACCTCACGCCCGCAGTCAGGGCATTTCCCATCCACAAGCTGAGACTCTGTGAAGAAGGACTCGCATGGAGTGCAGTACATGCCCTCGTAATGCCCTTTATAAATATCACCCTGGTCGTACAGCTTTTTGAAAATCTTCTGCACCTGTTTTTCGTGTTCTTCGTCAGTAGTGCGGATAAATTTGTCATAGGAGGTATCCATCAGATCCCAGATTCTTCTGATATCGCCTGCCACATTGTCCACAAATTCCTTAGGGGTGATTCCGGCCTCGTCTGCCTTCAACTCGATTTTCTGGCCGTGTTCATCTGTGCCTGTCTGGAAGAACACATCATACCCCTGGCTTCTTTTGTACCTTGCAATCGCGTCTGCAAGGACGATTTCATAGGTGTTCCCAATATGCGGTTTGCCGGATGTATAGGCAATCGCTGTTGTAATGTAATACTTTTGTTTTTCTGACATGATTCTCTCTCCTTTAAGAGCGCCGCCCTGTCCGTGGAAGGGACGCCCCGATTTCACTGTTGACCTGTACCAAAACGCTGTCAGGCCGGTATTCTTATAACAGAACAAAGTGGGCAAGCCCACATGGGCTTCCCCCCCCTCACTATGAGGGGCTTGCACACTTTGGCGCCGCCGCGATGCCGCCTTGCGGCTATATACCTTATCGCGGCGTGTGCATCCTCCCGGAGGGTTTTTTATGATATAGGAAATTCCAGTGGAATTTCCTATATCATAAAAAACCGCCCTCTTAATCAATATTAAGAAGACGGATCCTATCCGTGTTACCACTTCCAATTCACTCTGACCTCACGGACAGAGCCTCAGTAAGTGCCAGCCAGCACTCCTTCGCTGTAAAGGGCGAACCCATCGCAGCCTTGCACAGAACCTCCGGCGGCATACTAAAGAATTCCTCGGACTGCCTCTCGTCTGTTCTTTGTTCGGTGCGCCGCTCAGAAGCCATCTTCATCTGCCCTTCATTCATCCCTCTCAGCGTTCGTTCCTATGTTGAGGAACTGTGGGAATTCTCTGTGGAATGTCCTGCAGACTACTCTCTCCGTCACTGCGTTTTCATTTCTGTTTGGTCTGTTAAAAAGCGTATCACAGCCATTTCCGAATGTCAAGGGTATGACTTTATAAATTCTAAAGATCCCTTCATAAAGTTTAAATGATTCTTTTACAAACTATTAATGCTGATAACACAATTTTGTCACATTTTTTGTTTAAATTATAATCATACAAAGCAGAAATGCTTTTTCAGATAAATTTTTTTTCATACCTTTCTCCGCCGGAGCCCACAGCCCCGGCTTTTTTAATGCTATAAAGTATTCTATCTAAGGCTCTATCAGATATCCTTTTCTCCGGAGCATCTCTTCTATCATGTCCAGGGTCTCTTCATTATCTGCCTCCACTTTATGATAGTGATAGTTCGATGTGATATTCTTGAGCGGACTGGATTTTCCGCTTCTGATGTCTTCCATAAACTCCATGACTTTTCTTCTGGAATTGATGTTAAGTTCCGCCTCCATATGCCCGTATACCCGATGATTAATCATAACATTGACGACCCGCCCGCCCAGGTCTACGATGGAACACAGTTCATTTTCCAGGTCGTCGTCCGTATGGTTTACTTTAAACACCCGGCCGGCGGACTTCGGCGTATTCAGGATATATCCCCTGTTTGTGGAAATGATATCGTGTCCGGATGCGCGGATCAAGGCGATATCCTGCACGATAACCTGACGGCTCACTTCATATTCCTGTGCCAGTGCTTTGCCGGATACCGGTACGGCACTGTTTTTTATATGGCTCACTATAGCATTTCTGCGTTCAGAACCTGTCATCATGGGATGCTTTCACCTGCCTTTCTGTCCGTCCATATTTATACTGCATGAAGATTCTTCAGCGATATATCCAGGATTGGTGCGGAATGTGTCAGCGCTCCGCTGGAAACATAGTCTACACCAAGCGCGGTAATCCTGCCGATGTTCTCCTTTGTCACATTTCCGGAACACTCTGTTTGGGCCCTGTGGTCTATGATACGGATGGCTTCCTGCATCTCTTCTGTCGTCATATTGTCCAGCATAATGATATCTGCGCCGGCTTCAACAGCTTCTTTTACCATATCCAGGTTCTCAACCTCAACCTCAATCTTCCTCACAAATGGCGCATAGTCCTTCGCCATCTGTACGGCCTTTGCCACGCTGCCTGCTGCGCCGATGTGATTATCTTTTAGTAAAACACCGTCTGACAGGTTATATCTGTGATTGTATCCACCGCCTACCCGCACAGCGTATTTTTCAAAAATCCGCATATTAGGCGTGGTCTTTCTTGTATCCAGCAATTTTGTCTTCGTTCCTTCCAGAAGTTTCGCTACGGAATGCGTATAGGTCGCGATTCCACTCATTCTCTGCAGGTAATTCAGCGCCACCCGCTCGCCCGATAAGAGCACCCGGATATCCCCTGTTACTTTTCCCATGAGCTGGCCTTTCATGACCTGATCGCCGTCTTTGCAGTAAAACTCTGCCATAACCTGACTGTCCAGCAGCTCGAATACCCGTTTAAATACATGGAGTCCGGCGATGATTCCGTCTTCTTTACAGATCAGCTCTACCTCGCCTTTCACTGCTTCTTTCATCACTGCATTGGTGGTAACGTCCTCACTGGAAATGTCCTCCTTTAGCGCCTCTAAAATCAGGTGGTCAGCCTGTAATGTCATTGTAACATCATTCATTCGTCCTGTTCTCCCTTCTATTTTCTGATTATTTAATCCGGTCCCCCGCAAGCATTCGGTTTAAGGCAAGCCTGCGCCATTTTCCTGCTGTTCACGCCGTTTCTTCCTTTTGAGTTTCTGTCCCATACATCTCTTTGACCTTTGCAGCCGCCCGCTTTGCAAACACCAGGCTCTCCAGCAGGGAATTGCTGGCCAGACGGTTGGCGCCGTGGACGCCATTGCAGCTTGTTTCTCCCACGGCAAACAGGCTGTCCATGGATGTCTGGCTGTCGGAATCCACCCAGATGCCGCCCATGAAATAATGCTGGGCAGGAACCACCGGAATGTATTCTCTGGTTACATCATAGCCTTCTTCCAGACAGTGCTGGCAGATGTTTGGGAAATGGCTCATGATGGTTACTTTATCAATATGTTCCATAGAAAGCCACACAAAGTCTGTTCCATCCTTTTCCATCTGTTCGTGAATCGCTTTTGTCACAACATCGCGCGGAAGGAGTTCATTAACAAAACGCTCCCCTTTTTTATTGTAAAGGACGGCCCCTTCTCCTCTGACCGATTCGGAAATCAAAAACCGCCTGCCCGGTTTCCGTGAATACAGCGTCGTGGGATGAATCTGCACATAGTCCAGATGTTCCAAACGGATGCCGTGTTTTTTCGAGATTTCTATGGCATCCCCGGTTAAATGAGGATAATTGGTGGAATGTTTATAATTTCCCCCGATTCCCCCACTTGCCAGAACCGTAAAATCCGCGTAGATCTCTATCTTACCGTCTGCCTCCGATTCTGCCAGAACCCCGGTGCAAATTCCGTTTTTTTCTATAATATCGGTCATGGTTGTATATTCCAAAATCGTTACATTCTTAAGCCTTTTAACCTGGGCAAGAAGCTTACTCGTAATCTCTTTTCCTGTAATATCCGCATGGTACAGGATTCTGGGAGTGGAATGCGCGCCCTCCCGCGTATAGGCGAAACCGTCTTTGCTGCGCTCAAACTCCACTCCATATCCAACCAGGTCGTCTATGATTTCCCGGGAGCTCCGTATCATAATATCCACCGACTCCCTGCGGTTCTCGTAATGCCCTGCCTTCATTGTATCTTCAAAATAACTGTCGTAATCATCCTCGTCCCGGAGAACGCAGATACCGCCCTGGGCCAGAAAAGAATCACTGCTCTCCACATCCGATTTGGTAAGCATCAGGATCTGCTTATCCCGCGGCAGATTCAACGCACAGAATAATCCTGCCACACCAGTACCAACAATTACGACTTCTGTTTTCATTTCCATAACAGCCCCACAGCCTTTCCTATTTCGCCAACTCCAGCATCCTTTCCAGTGGTTTTCTGGAATTCTCTCTCCGTTCATCCGATACCCGTACCTCATTCTCTCCGGTCTTCAGCACATGCAGTATTTTTTCCAGTGTAATAATTTTCATATCCTCACAGACAGGTTCTGTCTCCGTAAAATAAAACTCTTTTTCCGGATAATCGTTCTCCAGTTTGTGGCGGACTCCATTTTCTGTACAGATAATAAATTCTCTGCTGCCGCTTTTGCCCGCATAGTCAATAATTCCGGTGGTGCTGCCTATGTAGTCCGAAAGCTCCAGCACTGCCTTGGGACACTCCGGATGGGAAAGAACCTCCGCCTCCGGATGCATCTTCTTCGCTTTCCTAATCTCCGCAACACTCATTTTTTCATGAACCGGACAGTATCCCTCGTTGTAAACAAAATTCTTTTCCGGAACCTGCTCAGCCACAAAATGGGCCAGATTTCTGTCCGGGATAAAAAAGATATTTTTATTGGGTATGGCCCTCACTATTTTAACCGCATTTGCCGACGTCACACAGACATCCGAATGCTCCTTGAGTTCCGCAGTGGAATTAATATAACACACCACAGCCAGATCCTCGTATTGCTCCCGCATCTTCCTGATCGTGTCAGTATCCGCCATATGCGCCATTGCACAGTCCGCTGAAGCATCCGGCATCAGCACCGTCTTCCCAGGATTCAGCACCTTGGCGCTTTCTCCCATAAAAGAAACCCCGCAGAACACAATCGTCTGCTCCGTAAGCTCTACTGCAACCTTGCTTAAATAAAAAGAATCACCTATGTAGTCCGCAATGTCCTGCACTTCCGGATTCACATAATAGTGAGCCAGAATCACAGCATTTTTTTCCTTCTTCAACCTATTAATCTCATCGGCTATTGTCATCTTTTTCACACCTCTCCTGCCCCTTGGGGCTTATGTATTCCTTTGCAGAAAACTTCTGCGGTAAATTCTCATCATTATAGCACATAAGTTTACAGGTGACAAGACAGTAAAGGGGTCAGACCCCTTTGCCTTCCATTTTCCAGCAATTCTGAATATTTATTTCTCCAGCAGATCTGCATACTCTATTATTCTCCCATTAATGAAGGTTTTCCCTGGATTAATAGATAATTTATCCTTTATAATACAAAAAGATGCCGGATAACTCCTGCATCTCTTCGTTATTATCTGAATATGGCGTTCAAAGGGGTCTGACCCCTTTGCTGACCCCTTTGCTGCCCTCTTCGCTCCTCTTTCGCTGCCTTTTCACCCCAATACAACCGGTACCGACTTATACCCCACGCCCATTCTGTCAATTCCCATATCGATCAGCTGAAGAAAGTGTTCTCTCGTCCGTATGCATCCGCTTCCTTTGACTTTTGCCTTTCCGGCCACTTCTTCCATAATCACTTTGATAATTTCCGGTGTAGCTCCATGGGCCTCGAAGCCGGTGAGAAAACCGGTGCTGGTTTTTACGAAATCTACTCCCGCATCTATGCAGCAGTGGCATCCCCGTCTTACCTGCTCCTCATTTAAGGCATCTGTTTCCAGGATAACCTTGATTTCTCTTCCGTATTTGTGCGCCGCCTCTGCGCACTTTTTCAAGTCTTCTGTTACTTTGTCGTATAATCCTGCTTTTATCCATCCAAAGTTTGCTACGATATCCACTTCTTTTACAGTATCGTATTTTGCTACATTTTCGATCTGCTGTACACGGGATTCTGTGGAGCTTGTTCCGAATGGAAAATCTGTTACCGGGCAGAGCATGGTGTCTGTTCCTTTTACATATGGTTCACACAGTTTCATATATCCGGGGTTGATGCAGATTGTTGCACATCCCAGTTTTACCCCATCCTTCGTCAGCTCAATGATCTCTTCCTCTGTGAACTCCGGCTTTAAGACCGAATAATCAATGTATGCGGCCAGCTCTCTGGTTGTCATGTCACATGCTTTTTTATCAGGTTTCATTTTGTCTCCTCCTATTGCCTTCTCTTTATGATTTATTATCAACTCTTATTTAGAGTTAATTTCATTTTGATATTACTCATACTTATCTGAATACAGTTTTTAAACCCGAAACCCAATCTGTAAATGAATCCAAATACGATCGGGAGGACCTGCCGCCCAGCTTATTTCCGATTAGCCAGAAAGCTTGTAACTTCCTGCAGCGACGGTGAACCTTTTGTACCGCCCCGCTTTGTCGCAGCCAGCGCACCGGCGGCGTTCGCAAAGCTCAGGATCTGTGGGAAATCTTCCGAGACGATCTTGTCAATGCCGCCCTTTTTCTTGATCTGATAGAGCAGTCCGGCAAAGAAACAATCCCCTGCTCCTGTCGTGTCCACGGCCTCTATCGGATAAGATTCAACCAGACCGGACCTGCCATCCATATAGTAATAAGACCCTTTCTCCCCCAGCGTTATAATAACAATTCTGCATCCATATCCCGAGAGTATCTCCGCGGCCCCTTCCCAGCTTTCGGCGCCCGCCAGCAGACAGGCCTCCTCCTCCGAGGATTTATAAAGCGTTACATAGGGCAGCGTCTCCCGCATAATGCGTATCATGTCTTCTTCACTTTTCCAGAGATTATATCTGTAATTTACATCCAGCACGATGGGGATCTTCTTGTCGTACACCGCACGCAAAAACCGCCAGGTTGCAGAACGCACAGGCTCATCCGTCATACACATTCCCGAAAATGCAGCCATGGAAGATTCTACAGCCTTTTCAATCGGCAGTTCCTCTTCCCGGAGCCAGATATCAGCCCCGAACCGCCGAGAAAAACTGAAGCTTCTCTCCCCGTCTTTATCCAGCGTCACAAATGCCTGAGTCGTAAAATGCATCGGATCCATAACACATCCGTCCATGCTGACCCCATACCCCGCCATCTTCTCCCGGATCAGATGGCCCATACAATCCTCGCCAATCTTCCCCACAAACATCGTGTTCAGACCCAGTTTGCTTCCGGCCGTCAGCAGATTCGCCACCGTCCCTCCCACCTCACACTGGTAAACAGGTGCCTCAGGAGTATACTGAGGCGCCGGGATAAAATCAATCAGGGCATCCCCGATTGCACATAAATCAAACATACTGCCACCTTGCCCTTAATTTGTTGCAAATGTCATCAGCGTCTCTTCCGAGCATTCATCAATATCAAACAGTCCTGTCTGCCGTCCTTCGTTCATCACCATAATCCGGTCGCATGTACCCAACAGCTCCGGCAGTTCCGACGAAACCATAAGAATTGAAAGCCCATTTTCAATCAGCTGGTTTAGTATCTCATAAATCTCTTCCTTCGCTCCCACATCCACACCTCTGGTGGGCTCGTCGACCAGCAGAATCTTGCAGTCCGCGGCTATCCATTTGGACAATACCACCTTCTGCTGGTTGCCGCCGCTCATAAAATTCGTAATCGTATGAGGAGAACCTGGCCGGATGTGAAACGTCTCAATATACTTTCTGGTAACCTCCGCCTCCTTTGCCGGCGTCAGCCTGCCGAAGCGGTTCTTATACTTTCTCAGCGCAGGCACGGTCATATTAAAAATCATATTCTGCTGCAGCATCAGCCCTTCCGCCTTCCGCTCCTCCGGAACAATTCCCAGCCCGGCCAGAATGCCTTCTTTTACATTTTTAAATGTCACCGGCCGGCCTTCCAGCTCCACGGTACCCGCATCTATGGGATCCGCCCCGATGACTGCTCTCAGAATCTCCGAGCGCCCGGCTCCTGCCAGGCCTGCAATCCCCAGAATCTCCCCCTTATGCAGGTCAAAATTAATATTTTCTATAACCCCTTTCCTGGTCAGTCCTTTAACCGAAAGCACTACCTCGCCGATATTCCGGGTTCTTTTGGGATAAATATCCTTCACATCCCGCCCGACCATCCTGCTGACCAGGATCTCCGTCGTATATTGCTCCACAGGTCCGCTCTCTACCATTTTCCCGTCTTTCATAATCGTCAGGTTCGTGCAGAGTTCAAAAATCTCTTTCAGCCGGTGTGATATGTAGATAAATGTGACACCCTCCGACGCCAGCCGCTTCACAATATCAAACAATCCCTCCAGCTCACTGTCGCCCAAAACCGCAGTCGGCTCATCCAACACGACAATCTTGGCATTGCGGGACATTGCCTTGGCAATCTCTACCATCTGCCTCTTGGCAACACTCAGATCTTCCACCACCGCCCGGGCATCCAGATCCAGCTTCAATTCATCCAGGACCGCTTTCGCATCCCGCTCCATTTTCTTATAATCTATCTTTCCCAAGCCTGTTTTAGGGTACCTGCCCAGAAAAATGTTCTCTGCTACAGTACGGTGAGGCAGCAGCATCAGCTCCTGATAAATAACCGCAATTCCCTTCTCAATCATCTTTGCAGGCGATGTATTCTCAATCTTTTCCCCGTCCAGCAGGATCTCCCCGCTGTCGAGAGAATAAGCCCCCGATAAAATCTTCATCAGGGTAGACTTTCCGGCTCCGTTCTCGCCGACCAGCGCATGGATCTCACCCTTTTCAACAGAAATTGATATATCATCCAGCGCCTTCACTCCCGGAAAGCTTTTAGAAATATGGTTCATTTTGAGCATCCCTGCCACCTCCTGTGCCTGTTTACAGTCCTTTACCTATCCAGTCTTTTACATTATCCTTATCCACAATTGTTGTATCCAGTTCCCAGCGGGTTTCCACCCCGTCGCCCTCCAGAATCTCATATGCAGCCTGCATTCCTTCCGGTGCACAGTATGGATATACAACAGTGAAGAACATATTGCCTTCCTCAATCTCTGAAAATGCAACCTCCGTACCATCCATTCCTACAATCAGGATACCTTCATCTTCGCGGCCTGCCGCACGCAGCGATTCCAGCGCGCCCAGTGCCATCTCATCATTGTGGCAGTAGATGGCATCGATCTCACCAGGCCCAAATCTCTGGAGAGTATCATCCATAAATGTCATTGCATCTTCACGGAGGTAGTCACAGTATTGGGTTGCAATTACTTCCATATCGGGATATTCCTTCTCCAGCTGTTCTGCAAATCCATCGTGACGGTCGATTGTCGCAGACGCACCTGCCGTCCCCTGAATCTCCACGATTTTTCCCTTCTTGTCCAGGGCCTCAGCCAGCTTATCTGCAGAAGCTACGCCCATAGGCTTGTTCTCTGCCCCGATAAAACAGGTAACGTCACATTCCACATTTCTGTCCAGCGTAACAACCGGGATCCCCTGCTCCATTGCCTTCTCACAAACAGGCGTCAGCGCATCCGAGGTGAGCGGAGAAATCAGCAGCAGATCGATACCGCGGGCCAGAAGATCTTCCACATCCTGAACCTGCGTAGCGGAATCGTTCTGTCCGTCTGTTGTAATACATTCAAATTCCGGATAATTTTCCTCCGCATATTTTACATTTTCATCCACCATAGCCACACGGAATGGATGGTTCATTGTTCCCTGTGAAACACCGATCACAAATTTCTTATCGCCGCTGTCGGAAGCCTCGCCCTTATCTTCTGTCTTTGCAGTACTTTCCGAATCCTTTGTGTCATTTGATGCTCCTTTGCTGCACCCTGCCGCCATGGTCACTGCCATTGCCATACATAACATTACACTAAAAATCTTCTTTTTCATTCACCTTTCCTCCTCTTATAATTTTTGAATTTGATATGAACTAAAGCACCTATGTGCTGTTAGCCTTTATTTGCACTGCTGTTGCTTATCTGTTCTTCTTGGTTCTACGCTCCAGCAAGACTGCAAGAATAATAATGACACCCTGAATTACCTTTTGGATAAATGGAGAAATTCCCATCAGGTTCAGGATATTGTTAATTACAGAGATCAGACACGCACCAATCAGTGTGCCCACTACACTTCCGCTTCCTCCTGCGGTGCTTGCCCCGCCAATGTAAACCATAGCCAGGGCATCCAGTTCATAACCTTCGCCCGCTTCAGGCTGTCCAATGCCAAGCCTGGAGATAAAAATAATAGCAGACAAAGCGGAAAGAAAACCAGTAATCACAAAGCACAGCGTTTCTACCTTCTTCGTGTTGATCCCACACAGCCTTGCCGCTTCACGGCTGTCCCCCAACGCGTAGACGCTCCGCCCAAATTCTGTATACTTTAATACGTAAAATGCAACCACAAACACCGCTAAAAATATGTACACCGGAACCGGTATCCCCAGGATGCTGCCCTGTCCCAAAAAGGAAAAATCTATGCCGGAATCCCTCCAGTTCTGCGGAGAGCCATTCGCGATATACCTTGCAACGCCGCGCAGAGCCGTCATAGTACCCAGCGTCATAATGAACGGGGCCAGCTTCCCCACAGTAACACCGATCCCATTGATCAGTCCCAGAACAATTCCGATTAGAAGGCTTGCTGCTATAGTAACAACTGGATGAATCCCTTTCTGCATCATAATTGCGGCAGATACAGCCACCACGCCCACAGTAGAACCGACAGACAGATCAACGCCTCCGGTCAGCACAACAAATGTCATCCCCATTGCGATAATCCCGTTTAAAGAAACCGAGCGCACCACATTGACGATATTCGCCGGTCTCAGAAAATTAGGGGAAATAATAGCTGCAATGATACAAATTAAAATTAACGCCCACAAAATTCCCATTGCCTTTAAATTTTTAAGAAGCGTGCCATTTCCGCTTACGTTCGATACCTTACCTTTCCCCATAACTAACCTCCTGTTTATTTGTCTCAAATGTATGATACATTTAATATATATTATTCATTTAATATTGTCAATAATTTTGTAAAATTCTACTCAAAACTAACAGATTGCACAAAAATACACCATTTATTTTTGTTATATTTACGATGTACTTAACTTTAGGTTGTTTATGATGATTGTCATGTATGCTATAATAAATCAGCATTTATTTTTGTAAAGGCAACGCCATGTTCTGTTATTTTATTTAGGAGGTTTATTAATGAGCAGTACGCTTTCGGAGATGAGTTTGGAAGATTTGTGGGAATTGTTTCCCATTTTTTTAGAACCGCATCAAGCAGTATGGAAGGAATGGTATGAGGAAGAGACAAGCCTTCTTATGGGGATTCTGCCGCATCGTGAGAGAATGCGGATCAGTCATATCGGAAGTACCTCTGTTTGTACGATTTGGGCCAAGCCTATTGTGGATATTCTGATGGAAGTGCCGGATGATTCTGATATGGAGTTTATAAAGTCCATTTTAGAAGACAATGGTTATCTATGCATGTCCCGGGGAAACCGCAGAATTTCTTTTAATAAAGGTTACACGGAAAATGGATTTGCTGAAAGGGTATTTCATCTGCATTTGAGATATATTGGAGATCATGACGAATTGTATTTCAGGGATTATCTAATTGAAAATCCGGATATTGCTCATGAATATGAGCGGCTAAAGCTGAGGCTCTGGAAGGAGTTTGAACATGACAGGGACAGCTATACGGACTCGAAGTCGGATTTCGTTGCCAAGTATACACAGATAGCGAAGGAAAAATATGATGAATGGTAATAAGTCCATTAGATAAAGCCATTGTCAGCCTAAAACTAACAATGGCTATTATGATTAATTATACTTTATATTTTCAGCGTCCCCCTTCCGTAATCACCTGATACTTCAATGCATAATACAATGCCCAGTCCTGATCATTCGCCCAGGGATCATAGTAATGCCCTTTCCTCCCATTCACCCTTTCCGGATAGACCATAGCGCAGGATGCACAGCCGTCTGCAAAGAACAGGTTCAGGCATCCCCGCAGTGATGCCGAAGCCTGCGCATCCATGCAGTGGTTCCCGGTAACCGCTCCGTATCTGGCATACTCCACCCCTGTCAGCGCGCTCCAGTAATGTGGAAATGTATCCCCATACATCCTGTTTTTCCCAAACCAATACCCGTCCCAGTGCCGGATCGCATTTTCAAAAAGATGGTAATCCGGCTGTCTTCCATTAAACAATGATAATATGCGTAATTGCCTTTCTGCTTCTCTTAAATACGCTTCCTTCCCGGTTATCTGGTATCCCTGAAGAAGGCATGACACCGCCGGGGCAACGATACTCTGCTCATAAGAAACCTCCGATGCGGGATAGTACACTCCGTTACTGCAAATATGATCCGCATGCACCTTGGCATAATGTGCCATTACTTCCGCCTCCCCGGACATACCTGCTTTCAGCAGCTCTTTTCGGAGCTCATAAACAGGGATCCCGATTGCATAAAATCCGGTCCCCCCCTGTTCATAATACCGCTTCATAACCTGATAAGCATCCTCCAGATACTCCTGTTTCTTCCAAAGCCGGTACAGTTCAAGCTGAAAGACCGCCATCCAGGGATAGTTATACATCCTGTGCCAATCCAGATTATAGGAAATATCGTTGTATACAATCCCCTCGCCTCTGCGGTACAGCTCCCTGTAGACATATGTTACATATGCCTTCAGGCTGTTTTCCAGATTCCCGTCCCGGCTGCGCTGCAGCCATAAGGCCATCAAAGCCCCCATAGCCAGGCGTTCCCTCCCCCCGTTATGGTCATCAGTATTATGATCATAGCAGAGGCAGTCCTCCTCCCTGTCATAGATTAGATATGCCCCGTCCAAAGAAGTACTGCTGCCGCGAAACTGCTGTTTTTCAGCCAGGAATTTGCACCTCCTGTCCACCATATCCTCAAGTCTGGCAGCGCAGTACAATAACGCAAATGTTTCTTTGCCATACATGTTTATTCGAAACCGGTATTCCCCTTCTTGTTCTGCCGGATATTCCGCCGATATCCAGAGAATCTCCTTCTCTTTCTTTATAGTAAAAGGAATTTCCCTGGCTCCCAGCATAATTTTGACTGCCGCCGGATCAGCCTCTCCCTTTACCGCGGCTTTAAAACACATAGTCTCACCGGTAAAATACGTACTCCGATCTAAAAATGCTACCGGGAAATGCGGCGCCTCCAGAAGTTCACTGTAAAACATCTCCCTCGTGTCGAACCAGAAAAGTTCCCATTGAACCACCGACTCCTCACCCGGTTCGATACAGCCGATTACAGGGTGGAGAATAAAGTCCCCCCTGTCATCACTCCTCTGATCTAGATCCCGTTCAATACTGTATGACCCAATATTCCCCTGCAGGAGTTTTAATCCCAGGTTTGCTCCCTCCCCGGACATACGAAGCGCCATAACATAGGCCGCATGATTTCCGCAGAACAGGTGCGTATGGCATTTATAATCAAGGCACTTCTCTGCCTCCTCGTAGTTGTCATTAAAGGTAGCGCAGATCCCGATATCCGTCTTTTGCAGAAAAACGGGAAATTTGGAGACATTTTGAAACCGGTAAGTTTCTTTTAAGTTCCCGGCCTCCGTAAATTCCCTGGACACCTCAGCTTGTATGCCAACCGGGCATATTGCCTCCCCCCACAGCCTGCTGCCTTCGATCCAGTTCATCCCCGCTTTATCGTCTTTATGTCCTAAAAATGTCAGATAGCCTCCTTCATTTTCCTTTGTCACAAATTCCTGATTCCATTCACTGTGTTTCGTTTTTATTTTCATACGTTTCCCCTTTCCACAAAACACTTATGCACCACTTCCTCGGCCATCAAAATCCCACCTTCTGTATTGGGATGCACGCCGTCTCCCATTTCCGGCCAGAACAGGCAGGTTCACAGCATCACTATAAAATTCTTCACCCGCATGGATGGTTATCTCTGTTCTCCCCTGATACGTAACCGCCCGCGCTCTCCGCCCGTCTGAAATCCTGACCGCCTGAAAATAAAGCGGCGTATTTCCAAAACGATTTGAAAATCTGACTCTTACGCGATTTCCTGAGAGATTATTTTTTACATACATCCTGCAGGCCGTTTCTTCTATCCACCCGATCGTTTTTCCATAGTCAATGGGCTCATACCCCCAGCTGGTTTTCCACTCCATCCTGTCGTCACTCCTTCCTATCCCTTGACAGATCCGGCCATCACACCGCTGATAATAAATCTCTGCATGAAGAGGTAAAAGACCAGAAGAGGCAGTACGCCCAGCACCATCATCGGGAACAGGCTGGTCCAGTCTGTGGAAAACTGACCGATATTCCGGTAAACCTCCTGCAGGATGACATCCTTTTCCCTTGTCTGTAAGAAGTACAGCGGCCCCATAAAATCATTCCATACATTCAGTGTATTCAGAATCGCCACGGTAGCAATCACCGGCTTGAGCAGCGGAAACGTGATCGTTGAAAATGTCCGGAACACTCCTGCGCCGTCGATCTTGGCAGCCTCCTCCAGCTCAATTGGGACGGTGGCGATGAAGTTTTTCATCAAAAAAGTAGCAAATGGAATATTAATTGCAATATCGATTAAAATAACCGCCAGCAGCGAGTTCATAAGCCCCATCCCGCGGATCAGCTTGTAAAGTCCCATGATTGACATTTGATAAGGAAACATCATGCCTGATAAGATCAGCAGGAAAACAAACTGTGTGATTCTATATTTCCCTTTCCTGTTCAGTACATATCCGCACATGGAACTGGTAAATATAATCCCCACAACCGAACATGCGGTGACGATTAGCGTATTTTTAAATGCCCGTGGATACTGCATATCCTGAAATGCCTTTATGTAACCGCTAAAATCTATAGAGGATGGAAGCCCCATCGGATTCATAGCAGCCTCGGCCCCTGATTTGAAAGTGGTCACAATCAGATAATAAACCGGAATCAGTACAACAACCGCCAGCGCAATTAAAATCAAATGCTTCAAAACGTTTATATAGATCTTTTTCTTTTTCATTATCCCAGCCGATCCTCCCATTTCTTAAATACTCCTAGCATCACTGCCGCAACCAGCATGCTGACTAACAAAAATACCATACCAAAGGCCGATGCATACCCATAATTTCCATCCGAAAACTTGGAGAACATCAGGGACAGAATCGTCTCCGTCTGATGTGCCGGTCCTCCGTTTGTAGTTGCCAGAATCAGGTCAAATATCTTCAGGCCCGATATGGTACTCGTTACAAAATTGATCTTAATGGCCGGCGCCAGTCCCGGAATTGTAATGTGCCAGAACTTCTGCAGTCCGTTCGCCCCATCCACCGAGGCGGCCTCATACAGCTCTTCACTTATGCTTTGTAAACTGCCCAGATAAATCACCATGGACCAGCCAAACCACTGCCACACAGAGATCGTAATAATAGCGAACAGCGCAATTTGCGCATTGCCCAGAAAATTCACCTTCTCAAATCCCATTCCGGTAAATACCTGGTTAATAAAACCGTAGTCGCTGGAGGACATCAGATATTTCCACAGATAACCGACAACCAACGTGCTCAAAACTGCCGGCGCAAAGTAAATCGCGCGGTAGATATTGCTCCCTTTGATTTTTGAATTCAGAAAAACCGATACGGGCAGAGAAATCAGGCTCTGTACGGTAACCGTTACAAAAGCAAAAATAAGTGTATTTTTGATTCCCTTTGCCAGAATGGGGTCGTCAAATATCTTCCTATAATTCTCTAAGCCGTTAAATGTAATCTCCTGCGAAAAATTAGTCCAGCTGTAAAAACTGTACTTTGCGGTAAATATTAGCGGCAGAATAAAAAACGTGACAAAAACCAAAAGCGCCGGAAGTACCATAATCACATAGGGCGCGCCATTTTTCATTTTGTATGCCTTCTTCATTTTTTCCTCTTCCTTTCAGATCATCTCTTTTATAAATTCATTATAAGATGGAGGAATATCTGTTTATATAATAAATTTTTTATCTAATCATCAAATTTTTTATCAAATCTACATATAATAACAGTGAACTCAATATTACATTCACGGAGCCATGCACCCCGCTGCACGGCATCGGAGCCGATGACGTGATGGTCTCGGAGCATCTGGTCTCCGCTCGGCTTCGGTCCGTGCTAAACATGCGCCACTGGCGCATAACACCCCTCGCCGTAGGCGACTTTAAATGGGCAGATGCCGTTACTGTGCACGCCCGCAGGGTGTGAACAGTAACAATGATCTGGCTCCCCGAGTTCAAAAAAGCTCATAGAGATCTTGACTTAAAGCTTATTTGTGTTATAATGCTTTTAGAGGATAGCGGCAGTGATCAGCTATCGTAGGTGTTGAAGCAATTAACTGTGTCGGCATGCAGCTGATTGTGGAGCCTGCCCGTGGGTTATGCGGTAACCACAAACCGAATAGATTCTTAGGAATCGAACGAAAACGCATTAATGGGGCCTTGCTCATGCAAGGTCTCATTTATTATCTGAGCACTCTATCTTTCTTTGAATGGGGGGACAATATCTGACATCTTCAACAAATGATATTTTTTATCAGGCTGCTTCTGTTTGGAACGAACTAACAGATTATAAGTATGTTTTCACCTATGGTTATAAAAACAAACTCTATACTATTAACCTCACCTTTTTATCTGAAGATTTTCCTCATCTCGCAGGATTTCAGTATCTCAAAGATCTCTCTCTTCCAAAATATAATCGAAAAAAAATTATTTCCCAAATTCTTGATGGTACAATAAAACTGGAGCAGATCAAGAAAGCTGCTCAATACAATGAAATGGTAGTTCCCAGGCTAGAAGCATTAGTCCGGATGAAGGATACTCTTGACATTGAATTTATGCTTTTTTCATATATGCCACATATGTACCCTTTTTATACACAAATAAAAGCGGATTACCTCATTACCTCTCGCTCAGATATAAAAAGTTTTGTATTCATAATCCAATCAAATGCAGATGGCTCTGCTAAATGTGATTTTTCATGTTGTTCAACTTTTAAACAAGGGGCTCGTGATTATGAATCAAATCAACGACCTCGCTCTTTATTAAAAAAAGAACGTATACATATTAGTTCTCGTTCATCTACTATTCTTTTGGACAAGCTAACACCTCAAATCGAATTCAAAGTCGATAAGATTTCCTAATCCCACTATTTAACTAATGCTTTAATTTCTACCCGTTTCCATTCTCAAACTATTTTTTCAGACTGCTTGTACTCATAGATTCAACCTATGGTAATTGTTTTTAATTTTATTTTTCAACTGTTGCGCTCAAGCCATTAAAAACGAGAGGTTTCACAAGGAAAGTCTTTTTTATAAATCGAAAAAACAGGCTGTACAAGATCCCGTACAGCCTGCGCTCTTTTATTTTTTACTACATTTATCAGCCTTACTCATATCGAATCGAATCCGCCTTAGCGTCCATTGCCTTTACATAGTCATCCGGTGTTAAATCCCCCGATACCATCCCCTGGATCTGTGCAATGGATTCATTAATCATTGTCTGTGACGGCATATTGACAGACCAGCGGTCCCAATTGACAGCAATATTGCCTGCCTCGACGCACTCTGCGATCTCTGCATACTCATCCGGAAGTTCAGTCTCCACACCTTTTCTGTAACTCGGTGATCCCGGGTTCGCATCAATAAATGCCTGCTGCACCTCCACAGAAGCAAATGCCTCCAATGTCTTTTCAGCGCCCTCTTTGTTTGCCGCATTTACATTGATTCCTAGGCTTGCAGCCGGACCGCCGCCGGTGAATACATTTTCGCCACTTTCGCTCAGCTGCGGCATCAGGCCAAAGTTTACTCCTGCTTCCTTGATCTCCGTATACTGCCAAGGGCCCCCATTGAAGAACGCAACATCCCCCGCTTTAAATGTATTCAGTGCATCCTGATTCGAAATCCCAAGCATTTCCGGTGTGATAATTTTTTTCTCAATTAATGTATACCATTTTTTAACACAGTCATTGATATTTCCGTCCAGCGTAGCCTCGCCTGCGGCAAATTTTGCATCAAAATCTATACCGTCAGAATTGTCGGAATTATTGTGATAAAATGAATTTTCAAGATATCCCATCAGGGAGGCCTGCGCCGTATCCGCGTCTGCGAGCCCGAATCCCATGGCCTGATGTCCGGCCGCCTGGATCTTCTCACATGCTGCCACAAATTCATCAAATGTCTTCGGTACCTCTACATTGCATTCTGATAAAATATCTTTATTGTACCACATACCGGAAAACCAACCATAGGACGGTATTCCGTATACTTTTCCATCCTTGCTTGCGAGAGAAAGCCCGGCTTCACTGAATTCTTTTACATAATCCTTGTCCGTAATTTCCTCCACATTACCCGCCTTAACCCTCGCCGGGAATTCGGCTCCATCCAGCACGATGTCCGGGCCTTCACCCGATGCCAGCTGGGTGCCAAGCACATTGTTATAGTCTGAAAGTGCAACGTAGGTATACTCCAGCGTATATGCTCCGTCAAGCTGTTCATTCACAGCATTGATTACACCCTCCATATCATCCTCGTCGTACCAGCCCATTATGCTGACCGTTTTGTTTTCTGTTTCTTTCTTTTCGCCTGTGGATGTGTCTTCTTCTTTTCCGCCGCACCCCGCCATCATTGCTGTTGCCATAACCGCTGCAAGTAAAATACTAAGTACTTTTTTCTTTTTCATAGCAATCCCCTTTCTTTTTTTGTCTCCTTTGGTATATATTCATTATAGCTATGGCATTCTTTTGAAAAAATAATAAAATTTTTAACTGGTTATCAACTTTTTAAGATTTTGCATCCAATACGATCGTATCCTTTTTTAGACGTATTTCCGAAGTAGTTCCGGTCTTGTCTGCCCGGATCTTCACTCCGCTGGATTCACCGCACAGCAGCTTTATCCGTTTATCTACATTACTGACGCCATATCCAAATTCTTCAGAATTCAGCTCTGAGTCTCCGATTTGCCCAAACAGTTCCTTCCCATTATCCCATATATGAATCACTAACCAGACGTCCTCTGAGAAAATATGTATCCTAATCTTACCTTTGTCTTCCCGCAGCGTGTCGATTCCATGCTCAATTGCATTTTCTACCAGGGGCTGCATAATAAATATAGGGATCCGGGTGTCCAGCAAGGCCTCCTCAATCTCATATTCCGCCTGAAAAGAATCCTCATGAGCGTATAACTGTAGTTTTATGTAAGACATAATATTGTCAATCTCTACTCGCAGCCTGTCTATATTCACTCCCCGGTTCAGCGCCGTCCTGTAAAATGTTGCCATCTGCGTCGTAATTTCATAAATCCTGTCCTCCCCCTTTTCAATCGCGATCCAGTTGATGGCGGAGAGATTGTTATACAAAAAATGCGGATTGATTTTCGACTGCAGGAGGTTGAGTTCGAGATTTTTTTTGTCCAGCTCAGATTTATACACTTCCTCGATCAGCATCCTGATTTTTTTCAACATTCGGTTGATACTTTTTGCTAATTCTCCGATCTCATCCCCCGACGACTCATCTATTTCGATTTCAAAATTGCTGTCATTCACCTTTTTTACACCGTCAATAATCCGGTACAGATGCTTCAGCAGGTACTTTGTACTGCGGTTAACCAGGATCCAGACACATGCAAGCAGAAGCATGACAATCATGAGTGATATTAAGATCCTCGGGTGAAAAATAGTTGAAAAATACGACTGGTCTACGGCATACTGAATCTGCCAGTCGGACTGTCCCATATCCATAGACGCCTCATATCCGGTTTTATGCCCCCCCTCCCCGCCTATATTGGTATAACGGTAGAATTCATTTTCTTTTCCCAGCAAACGGATTTCCACGGGTACCCCGGAAAATATTTCAAAGCTTTTTGCCAGAATCTCACCTTTGAGGTCAATCCGGATAATTCCTAATTTCTTTTCCGTTACAGAATCTCTGACACAGCGGGTGATAAAGAATTGTTCCTTTTCTTCTTCATACCACCAGAGAGTCTTGCTTGTATTTTCCGTTTCCCGGTACCATTCCTTATCCTGCGCTTCCGAATCATTTTTGAACAGATCGTAGGATATGCTGAAATTCTTTCCTGAATAGATAAGTATCTTTGAAAAATCCTGGGTTGACAGCAGGCTGTTGTAGACCAGCGGCGCTACATTTTTGGAAAGCGTCAGACGTTTCATATATTCATCATCTCCGGTCACAAGAAACTCTTTTAGCATGGTATTGCTGGATAGATAAAGCAGTGATTTTTCACACTGCTTCATTTGATTCTGGATGTCCTGGTAATTACGCTCAATCATGCTCCTCACCTCCAGCATCTGCTGCTCTTTGATGAAATTGCTGGAAGTAATACAGATCAGGCACTCAAGCAGCAGGATCGGTATAATCAGAATCAGGCTGTAAATCAGGCGGACTTTATTTAAAAAATGCATTTGGTTAAAACGGGCTCTCCAGTCAATTGTCTTCATTCATCTTCTCCCTATACTGAACAGGGCTGCATCCCTCATGGTTTCTGAAGATTGATATGTAGTAGGAAACGCTGATATAACCCACAGCAGCCGCGATATCACCAATTTTCATATTACTTTGTTTCAAAAGCTCTTTTGATTTTCCAACGCGGTATTTGGTAATAAACTTTACCAGATTTTCGCCGGTTTCAACTTTAAAAAGACTGCTGAGGTAAGCCGATGACACATGCATCTCCTCCGCAATGGAGGACACACTCAGGCTGGAATCGCCGTACTTTTCATATAGGATATTTTTAGCCATCCGTACGAGCCTGTTTTCTTTTTCATCGTTCTTCTTCTGATTTGCCATGTCATCTAACACTTCATATACCGTCTGGCTGACTTCCTCAAAAGAGCGGGCCTCATATATTCTTTCCAGATACGTCATAAGATCAATATCTGATTTTGTATACTCATTGATTTTCTTAACGGCATCGGTAAATGTGTATTTCACATATATCGAGCTGAATCCGCTCTGTTTCTCAATATATGCAAATACCTTTTCCAGCTCCTTTTTCATCCCGCCGTAATCCTGCATTCTTGCACAGTTAAAGATACGCTCAAAGTACAGAGTCAGCATGTCCTGCTCCTTTTTCACAAAATAGGATTCGTCATGCACAATCAGCATACTGTCCGATACAAAGAACTGATAATCCAACTGGTCTTTCATCTCTTCATACTCTTTCTTCAGTTGAATCAAACTTTCCGTCTTGCTTCCGATGATGATAAATACATCGGTCTGATATTTTCTTTTCGATTGTTCAATGAGCAGTTCACATTTCTTTTTCAGCTCTTTTGCCCGGAAAGTCTGTGCTTCTCTTTTTACAAGAACAAGAATCTGGTTATCTGCTTTATTAATGACAAGAAGTTCCCCTCCGAGCTGTTTTTCGATCTCGTTTTGATAGGCTTCCCACTCCATGGAGAAGAGGTTGGAATAACAGGAGATCAGCACTGGTACGCAGACATTTTTATCAAACGCAAATTCTGCTTCCAGCTCCTGTACCGTCTCTTTTTTATAAACTGTCAGCTCCCCTTTCCCGGCTGCTCTATCCCCTTCCAGATAGCCCAGAAGATTCCAGCTAAGCCTGTAAGCGGCGACCTCCTCATAGGCCTGTCTTGTCTGCTCCTTCTCCTTCTCAATTTCCTCCTTCTCCCTGCACAGGTCAATCACTTTATGGAACAAGTCTTCAAACGCATCCAGACGGATCGGCTTCAGCAAGTACTCCAGCACCCCGAGTGAAATGGCATTCTGCGCATACTCAAACTCTCCGTAAGCACTGTAGATAATGCAAATGGGGTTCAATCCCCGCTTTTGTACCTCCTTGATTAGCTGTATTCCATCCATAAACGGCATCTTAATATCCGTCAGGAGAATATCATACTCATGCTTTTCAAACTCTTTGAGCGCCTCCTCACCATTTACTGCCTGGCTGATCTTTAAATTAAAATGATAGCGCTTAAGCAGCCTGCTGATGCCCTCACGCTCCTTTTTTTCATCGTCCACGATCAAGATACTGTACATGCTGCAATCACCTCCGAATTTTTCTTTTGCTGAGACCATTATACCACATGAAAGGGGTCTGTCCCTTCTGCAAAAATGGCTGACCCTTTTGCAGAGGGGACAGACCCCTTTTAGTCATATTATATATCAATCTTTCCGTTTATTTCTATTACAACTTTTTTATATACATATCAACATTTTAAGGTACACCCTTCTACTGCGCTTCCAATTCTTTCTGCTGCACAGCTTATTGGGCTGTTTGTTTGCCTTGCCTTTATCCTGTAATCTAATGTGTCCTATAAATTTTATGTATCGGAGTTTGCATAAGGATTGGAGGATATTAAATGTTCTAATACCGGAGTCTTTTCTGTTAACATTATTTCGTCCTACTAAAAAAGAAAGGGAACAGCATCCCCTTCTTATAAGATCGGCGGATCTTCATGCTGTCCCTTATCAGTCTCTGTTTTTATCCAGCGTGTAAATACCGCCCGGAAGTCTTTTCTAATAGGCGCACATACCAGCGGCCCCGCTTTCATCCCATCCGTATAAGGAAATCGCGCGAGCCGCATGGTCATCCATCTGCTGTCCCCGGTACGCACACGAATCAGTACCGCATCCTCAAACGGAGACACGCGGAATGTCACATGTTTTCCATCCCAGGACGGTACCGGAAAGTTCGAGCAGTCGGAGTAGACATCCGTTACTACAATTGAAATATTCGGCTCGTTGTCAATCACTTCTATTGTCATCTTGATCCAGTGTACGTCGTCATACCATAACATCATCCCGGCCTGGTCATATAATTCTTGAAAATCCTCCAGGAGAAATGTAACTTCCATAGCTTCCGTCCGTTTCAGGTCTGTCAGCAGCGCATGCCCGTCCCTGTGCTGAAACCCATAAAGTGTCTTCTCCCAATAATCGCTTTCGTGCACAGCCGTTACGTTCAACCGTCCGTCTTCTATTTTCACTTCCGCCGGTTCGTTCGTCCATACGCCCGCTCCCCACGGCACTTCCTGGTATAATACATTCATAATCTATGCCCTCCTTTTAGACCGCATCCATAAGTTCTTTATAAATTTTATCTTCCAGCCCTTTTACATCCATACGGCCCAAATGGATAGACGGCTTTGTCTTTCCATGAAAATCGCTTCCTGCCGTGATCAGCAGCTGCCGTTTCATGGCCCAGTCCAGGTAGAACTCCACCTGCTCATCCGTATGGTAGCTGCTGAATACTTCCATTCCCCGGACCCCTGCTTTCACGATATCCTGCAGCAGCATCTCATCTTCCCTCGTATTATTGCCAGGATGCGCCAGAATGGGAACTCCCCCCGATGCTGTAATAATCTCTACAGCTCTGTCCAGGGAAATAAATTCTACTGGTACATAGGCGCATTTTCCCTGTGAGCACCAGTCCCAGTAAAAGTTCACATAGGGATTGTCACTCCGCTTTCCCCCCGGCAGGTAATCCCGCAGCAATGCGTGATTCTCCTCATTCTTCAGCGCAGCCTCTGCAATGACTTCTCCTGTCACGACACCGTGATGTGCCAGCTCATAGACCAAATCATGATCCACGATTAATCCCGCTTCCTCCGCCAGCCTCAGCCGTATTTTTGAGCTCTCCTGTTCCTGGGCCAGCAGATTTTGTTCCACCTTTCCATATTCCGGATATTCCGGATCAATGCCGTATCCCAGAATATGCAGTTCCCTGCCCCGTATGCAGCAGTCCAGCTCTACTGCGGGGATCAGCCGAAGACCGTTCTCTTTTGCCCTGGCGGCAGCCCGTCCAAGAGCTTTGGTGCTGTTATGGTCCGCAACTGCCACGGTTTTCAGCCCCGCCTCCCGGCACATGTCCATCAGTTTCTCCGGCTCAAATTCCCCATCATCGCTGATGACGGAATGCATATGTAAATCCAGCCAGTTCATTGTACACTCCTCCTTTCTCTTTCCATCTCCTCTTCGGTAATTTCCCTTAACACCTTACATGGATTGCCCACGGCCGCCACACCTGCCGGAATGTCTTTCGTCACCACGCTGCCTGCCCCGATGATGGTATTATCCCCTATGGTCACTCCCGGCAGCACTGTGACATTTCCCCCAATCCACACATTATTACCAATGCTAATCGGCTTTGCATACTCCAGACCCTGGTTGCGCAGATCTGGGCTGTACGGGTGTCCGGCCGTGTAAAATCCGCAGTTGGGCGCGATGAAGACATTGTCTCCGAAAGTCACCCTGGCCGCATCCAGGATGACACATCCGTGATTTGCGTAAAAATTTTCACCAATTTCTATATTGTATCCGTAATCGCACCAAAAGGTCTGCTCAATCAGGAAGGAGCTGCCGGTCTTCCCCAGAATCCCCTTCATGATGTTCATCCGTTTTTCCTGCTCCGAAGGCCGGCAGGAATTAAACAGCCAGCACTGATCCTTGCATCTGTTTCTTTCTTCCGCCAGCCCCTGATTATAGTTGGCATCGTAGAGCAGCCCTGCCTGGCACTTTTCCTTTTCACTTAACTTTGTTTTGCTCATATTTGCTCCCTTCATTCATAACAGTCCCGACTAGTCCGAACTGTATTCATTCTTCGTTTTTCTCCGCCTCCGTCTGCCAGATAACCGGGAAGCCATGGGCCCTGGCATCTTCCTGAAATGCCGCCGCCAGATTCCCATCCGTGAGCACGGCCGTAACCTGATCGATATTGCAGATATGGGAAAGATAGATATGCCCGAATTTGCTGCTGTCCGCCAGCACGTAGGTCTCTTTTGCACTTTTTATCATGGCCTGCTTAATCTCCATCTGGGGGTACCCAATCCCTGTGATTCCCTCCGTGAAATCAATGCCATTGACTCCGATAAACGCCTTGTCCGCCCTGCATCGCGCGATCTGTTCGACGGCCTCCTGCCCCACAGTCGCAGATAGATTGCCGGCCGCATCTCCTCCGATAATCTTTATGGAGACATGTTCCGCCTGCATAAGTTCCAATGCCAAAAGTACACTGTTTGTTATGATATTTACCGGTTTTTTCTCATTTTTCTTAATTTCCTTTGCCAGATACAGGCAGGTGGTTGCATCATCTAAAAATATAGTATCCTGAGCACTGATGACTTTGTACGCCTGCCTGGCTATGTATATCTTATTATGCAGATTGCTGTACAGCAAGTCTTTTACATTGTCAGTCACAAAATTCTTTCCTATTTTTACAGCACCCCCGTGGTTCCTTTTCAGCAGGCCTTCCTCCGCCATCTCATTCAGGTCTCTGCGGATCGTCATCTCAGTGCAGCCGAACATGCTGCTCAGTGTACCCACACGAACATAAGCGTTTTGTTCAAGTTCTTTTAAAATTGCTTTTCTGCGATCCTGTGTATGCATCAATCCTTATCAGCCCCCATACAACGTTACTATTCACGGCAAATGGGCCGCGATAGTAACCATACAACAACTTCTTTTTCCGTGGATATTGCGTTTTATAATTTAATATGATAATATAAATGTATCATACATTTGATACATTATTATTGTATCACATCCGATAGACATAATCCAGTTGTTTTTACCATTCCATTAACTGGTAATTATGTTTGAATATCGTATATATTTATGATACTATTGAAGAAAATAAAACAGCAGAATCCGCTATAATTACTGCATTTTCCCAATCTAACCCGGGCGGAAATTCTTATTTTATAGAAAGGAACTATACAATTGGACATTGACTATTTTAAAGAAACATTTCAGTTCTCGCCTGAGAGCGATTCTCCTCTGTATGAGCAGCTTGCCTCCTATATTAAGATACAAATCCAGGCAGGTGTCCTGAAGCCCGGTGATCAAATGATCACAGAGACAAACCTTTGCAGCATATTAAATATCAGCCGGACTACAGTCCGCCAGTGCATGGACAGGCTTGTGGATGAGGGCCTCCTTGTCCGCTACAGAGGACGGGGTTCCTTTATTGCAGATCCCAAGATGAAACGAAACATCAACTATCTTTACAATTTTACCGAGAATATGAGGGAACTTGGAGCGGTTCCCACCTCTGTTGTCATTAAGAGCGAGGTGGTAGAGGCGGATCAGTATATCCGCGACCAGCTCAAACTGCCGCCGACGCAGAATAAGGTATTTAAACTTTACCGGCTGCGCTGTGCGAACAATGAGCCAATCTTATTTGAGAAGGCTTTTGTCCCCTATTATCTCTGCGAACGGATTGAATTCTTTGATTTTTCAACCGTATCCTTGTACAAGGTGCTGAGTGAGCGCTACGCACTGAATCTCTACCGTGCAACGGAGACAATTGAAGCAATCATTATCAATAAGGATGAGGCTGATCTGCTGAAATGTGCAGCAAAGGTCCCCGGCTATAAGATTCAGCGTATCTCTTATCTGGATTCGGGATTTGTATTCGAATTTACCACCTCTATCACCCGGGCCGATAAGTGCGTATTCCAGCTGGAACTGTACCGCAATACATCCGCCAGCAAAAGCCCGATTGACATCCGCCGGCAGGTAACGCTGTCATAATATTTTTTCGTCTGCACTGTCCTGTCCGATACACATACCGCTCTGCGGCAACGGCTAGGATCATACATATCCCCCATATATCTGGATTTGATCAGGTATATGGGGGATGTTTTTCCTATATCATAAGACTCCTCCGGGGATGCGCACGCCGTGATAAGGTATATAGCCGCAAGGCGGGCAGCGCGGCGGCGCCAAAGTGGTCTTGCCCATTTTGTTCTTAGTCAGCCATTTCTTCCATTTTGGTGGAAAGTCCGAAGCTGTGTATGGTATCCCTGATTTTTTCTACATACTCTTCCTCATGGGGCTTTACATCCTGCATGGAGTAATCCAACCCGCAGGAAATGTATTTTCCGCTTCCATACTGGTGGAAGGGGAGGATGTCATAATAACGGATTCCATTTTTCTGAATGATCTCGATGATGTCTAAAATATCCTGTTCACTATCGTTTACTCCCGGTATCATGGGTGTCCTGATGAAAATGCCTTTTGTTTGTCTTGCAAGCCACTCCAGATTCCGTAGAATTTGTTGATTGTCTGCACCTGTCCAGGTTTTGTGGACCTGGCTGTCTGCGGATTTGATGTCGTATAGAAATAAATCCGTGTAGGGCAGCACTTTTTCCAGGTTTTCTTTTGGCACGCATCCGGTCGTCTCTACGGCCGTATGAATCCCGTGGCCTCGGCATAGTTTTAACAGGGACTCTGCAAAGTCTGCCTGCAGCAGCGGCTCACCCCCTGACAGGGTAATCCCCCCTTTACTTCTTTTATAAAATGCCTCGTCTTTTAAAACTTCTTCAAACACCTCTTTCGGCGGCATCCATTTTCCCTTTACGGTAAGAGCCTTTGCAGGGCACTTTGCCACCCAGTCCAGATGATCGTTCCCGCACCTGTCCCAATGAATCTGCAGTCCATTTTCCGCCGTAATTTGCCCGTCCGGGCAGTGATTTACGCAGTTCAGGCAGCCAATACATCTGGAGGATGCATAGAATAACTGCGGATGCGCCTGCCAGGACTCCGGATTAGAACACCACCTGCAGCGCAGCGGGCAGCCCTTTAAAAAGACCACCGTGCGGATCCCCGGGCCATCGTGGATACTGTATCTTTGAATATCAAATATATTTCCCTGCATTCTTTTCCTCCCTCTATACGCACTGCATGGTTCTGCTGATGATTTCATCCTGTATGTCTTTGTCCAGTTCCACGAAAAATGCACTGTATCCTGCTACGCGTACAACGAGATTTCTGTGGCGGTCGGGATTCTGCTGCGCATCTTTGAGCTTTTCCGGGGTCAGGATGTTGAACTGAATATGCATGCCTCCCATGGCGAAATACGTCCGGATCAGGTCGATGAGTTTTTGCCTTTCTTCTTTTGTCCTGAGGATCGTAGGCATGAATTTCATGTTAAAGTTCACTCCGTTGATCGCGCTCTCGTGATCCACTCTGGCTACAGACTTGACCGCGGCGGTCGGCCCGCAGATATCCATGCCGTGTTTCGGAGAAATGCCGCCGTCTCCCAGTGGAGTCCCCGCCTCTCTGCCGCTTGGAAGTGCGCAGACCTGGCGGCCCAGCGGTGTGTTTGAGGAGAGGCAGAACAGGCCGGGACGGTAGATCGCGCCGTAGGGAGACCGATGGCCTTTGACGCTTTCACAGTACTGTTTTCCCACATACGCTGTCAACTCGTCTGCTTCGGGGATGTCGTTTCCGTATTTCGGTATCTGGTTGATGAGACGGTATTTAAGGATTTCCTGCCCCTCAAAATTATGCCTTAATGCATCCAGAAGCAGGGACGGCGCCATTTCCTTTTTGTCAAATATCAGCGTTTTTATAGCCATGAGAGAATCTCCCACATCCGCAATTCCGACTCCCTGCACGCCTGCATAGTCGTATTTTGCCCCTCCCTGCGTACAGTCTCTGCCTTTTTCCAGGCAGCCTTCCAGCAGCATGGAACAATAAATATGCTGCCCATACCGTGCGTGCAGCAGTTCGATGGAATTGAGCGAACTGATCATCATGTCAACAAAATAATTTACTTGTATCTCATATGCTTTCTTAAACTCTTCAAAAGTCTCAAACTCTTCAAATTTTCCGGTTACCGGCCCCAGCTGTTCTCCCGACATCTGGCATACCCCGTTAAATAACGCAAGCTCCAGGCATTTGGCAAGGTTGAAGTAACATGCATTGGTTCTGCCCATGGTATTGCCCTGTCCTGTCGGTTCCACACACCCTACGATTGCGTAGTTTCTGGCATCCTCCAGGGATACTCCGTCCTTCATCAGGCCGTCTATGATTAAGTCATCGTTAAAAAATGGAAGCTTTCCGCCTTCATTTTCCACGAGGATCTGCAGTACACGGTTTAAGAATTTATCCGGATTCTTCTGTGAAATACGGATGCTGGTGTTGGGTTCAGAATTGAATACCGTCTGTTCTGCATCCAGGCAGACATAGGTAAAATCGTTGACTGCATTTTCCCCATTCTCATCAACACCGCCCAGCACCACGTTGATCGTAGTGGCGAATCCGCCGTTATTTCTGGCACTCATGTAGGTTCCTGCTTTAATGACATCGCTGCTCTTTACCCACAATGCCTCCAGAAGCTCCCGCGCCTCTTCTTTGACCATGGTGCCATTTTCCAGGTCATTTTTATAGTAAGGATAGAACATCTGATCCACCCGGCCTCCTGATATAGCGGAGCCATTTTGGCCGCAGTAATCAATCAGAAGCGTAAACCAATACGACTGGAGCGCCTCATAATACGTCCGCGCCGGCTCATAAGGAACCTGCCTGCAGTTGGAGGCGATGAGAAGCAACTCTTGTTTTCTACGCTTATTACCTTCCTCTGCTGCCATCTGTTCCGCCAGGTCTGCATAACGGTTCTGGAAGCGTCTTATCCCTTGGCATACAATCAGGACTGCTTTATAGAAATGAGTCTTATCTGTAAACTCAGGATCCAGAATGTCCAGACTTTCCAAGCAATCTTTTGCTTCCTTCTCTACTTTTCGGAACCCATGGCTGATGATTTTCTGAATATCCGGCAGGTAATGGCCATATCCGCTGCGCGCGCGGCTTAAAGGATTGAATACACGGTAGGGGGAGTCTAGCACCTGCATGATCCGCTCGTCAATGTAGTGCCTGGATAAATCTCCTATGGACTTGTTTTCCCAGTACGGGTATATTTCTGTCAAAAGAGCCGCCTTATCCGCCTCCGTAATCTGCAGTGTGTCTACCTTCCTGGTGGGCATCCTGTCCAGTTCTTCCTTGCTGAAACCTCCGAATTCCGGGAAGAGCGGGGCACAACGGGGTTTGGAACCATGATTTCCCACGATCAGCTCTTCGTCCTCTATAAAGATTGTCATATGCTCAAGAAGGTCTTTCAGGCCTATAGCCCTGCGGATAATGTAAGGCATTCCTTCTGTACTGCGGTAACTCTGCGTAATAAGGCGGGCCCGCTCGATACAGATCTCCGGTTTTACACTTCTCATGGCTTGATTTAGTTTCTCTGTTCTGTTTTCCCTGGTAAGGCCCGGCGGGAGAAGTTTCTTATTTATGCTCATAACTTTGCTCCTTTCTGTTATTGATTATAAAATGAGTTGTTACCTTTACAAGATTATCTTAGCATAGAGGGTAAGCAAATCAATTGGGCGCGGATGGGTTTTTGGGGAAATTTATTCGGAAACGAACATTTTAGAAAGATAATTTTCGAAAGAGAACTGATAAAAGGGGCCTGACCCTTCCGCAAAGGGGTCTGACCCCTCTGCAAAAGGGTCTGACCCCTTTGCACTCATTTACCTGTTATCAACATGTACTGCCCAGTTCTGTTCCCCATCATCCCGAATCTGTATACTAGGGAAGCTCTGAATATACTGTTTAAACTGGGAATACCCATAATCTCTGACTTTGAAATCGCCAAACCGGTTTCTGATTCTGTTCCCCAGCGTGCCTAAGGATACGCCCTGGGCCCCGGCATTCTGAACAAGCATGATAATATACTCTTCCAGCATCTCCTGCCTGCTTTTGTCTTCATACAGCATGACGGTAACCTGTGTGCCGTCCTGTTTCAGCTTTAGTTTTGGAAATGTCTCCAGAAACTTTGACAGCAGGCTATACCCGTAACGCCGGACATCAAAATCCGGATACAGTTTGACCAGACGGCTGCCAACCTCACCAAGGCCGGTCTCCTTATCATTGTTCTGATTTTCGGTTATGATCTTGACGACCGCCTCTTCTATCTGATTCTTGGATACCACATCCGTACTGCTCTTCTTACAGTCTTTTCCGGTGGCATGTACTGTATTCTTCTCTTCCTTTTCTATGGTGTTATCTTCCAGCAGCAATTCCAGTACGGTAAAGATATCACAGGCTTTTCTAAAGGGCGCCGGCGTTTTATCTTCCCCCATCCCTATGACAGTCTTGCCGCTCTCTCTGAGACGGCTGGCCAGCTTTGTAAAGTCGCTGTCACTGGATACCAGGCAGAACCCTTCTAACTCACTTGTATACAGCATATCCATTGCATCTATAATCATGGCAGAATCGGTTGCATTTTTCCCATGCGTGTAACTGAACTGCTGGATCGGAGTAATGGAATTCTGGAGCAGTTCCTCTTTCCAGCTTGAATTATACGTGCTGGTCCAGTCTCCGTAGATTCTCTTATAAGTTACGTTTCCATACTTGGACAATTCATCCAGTATCGGCTTTATATATTTTGCGGAAACATTATCCGCGTCAATTAGCAATGCATATTTGTCTTCCATATCCGGTATACCTCTCCATTCATATCTTTCCATTGAAATAATTTATTTTCATATATCATATAACTATGCACTGAATCCTCCTTTGGAATAGAAACAGAGCCCGGATTCATATAAATATATGTTTCATGCTCCTCACAGGCAGGAACGTGGGTATGTCCATTCAGCAGAATATCGCCTGCTTTAAGCGCCGGCAGATGTTCTGGATTAAAATTGTGCCCATGCGTGGCGAAAATGGTCTGGCCATCCAGTTCCAGCAGGCAGTATTCCGCCATAACCGGAAACTCCAGCACCATCTGATCGACCTCTGTATCACAGTTTCCCCTGACGCAGAGCAGGTGTTCCTTCATAGGGTTCAGCAATGCAATCACCTGCTTGGGAGCGTACTCCTTCGGCAGGTCATTGCGCGGCCCATGATACAGGATATCTCCCAAAAGAAGCAGCCTGTCCGCCCTTTCTCTTTCGTATGCCTCCAGCATCTGCCTGCAGTAAAAGGCAGATCCGTGAATATCCGATGCAATCATCAATCTCATCTCTGCAGCTCCTCTCCTTACCTGTAAAGGGGTCTGACCCCTTTGCGCACTTTATGCATTTCCGCTTGGTATGAAAGGCCGGATGGATGCTGCCACGCTGGATATCGGCATCGTCTGCAGCCAGATTCTGCCCGGGCCCGTCAGTACGGTGTTAAACAGCCCTTCACCGCCCAACAGCTTATTCTTGATCCCCGGAACCTGCTGTATATCAATCTGCACGCCGACTTCAAATCCCGCTACATTGCCGGTATCCACAACGATCTGCTGCCCGGGCCCCAGCTGGTATTCAACCAGTTCCCCGTCTATCTCTACAAATGCCATGCCTGAACCTGAAAGCCGCTGCATGATAAAACCTTCCCCGCCGAAAAATCCCGCTCCCATTTTCTTATTAAAATGCATGGACAGCTGAATTCCTGCCTCTGATGCAAGAAATGCACTTTTCTGTACAATCATCTCTCTGCCCGGACTAATCTCAAGCGGAAGTATCCTCCCCGGGAAACTGGAACCGAACGCGATCATCCCTGCCCCCTGTGCAGTATATATATTTTGGAACATACTTTCGCCGGAAAATGCTTTTGAGAACATTTTCCCCAGACCTCCGCCTGCAGTATCCATCTGCATATTTGGACTCATCCATACCATGGAGCCTTTTTCAGTAATCATCTGTTCCCCATTTTCAAGCTCACATACAACCACGGGAAATGCCCCGCCTTTTATTTCATATTTCATACTTACCTCCTTTTTAATTTTGAGTACTCTCGGAAACTCTTTGTGCACAGCGCACTGCCTAAACATTCCCCCTTTTCGCCTGCGTTTTTCCACGCAGGCCTCACATCAGAAAACATTCCTGCTCGATAGCCGCCCTCTTCTCCAGGATAGCATCTATCAGGCCCTGGAGTTCCGGTATCTTAGTGTTTTTCAGCTTCTGCAGCGTCTTTGCGGCAATCGGTTCTCCCCATGCCAGATAGCGTTCATATGTCTCCGCGTCCATCATAAGCGGCCGCACATCCGGGAAAATATTTTTCTTAATATACTCAAAAATCTTAACTCCACCGTAATCCAAATCCCCGCTGTGATAAAACTGTACGCCTTTTCCCTCCAGCGCCGCCCAAAGCTGCTGCAGAAATCTTTTTTCCCGTGGTGAAAAATACCCGTGGCTGAAGACATATAAGGTTCCTTCCTGATATGGAGCCGATACGAAATTGGCCTTATTTTCAATGGTAACTACGCGTTTTATCTCCGGCTGCTCACTCAGGATCATGGCATTTTTCAATGTCTCGCTATTCAAGACCGTCCCATATATATATTCTCCCAGGTTAATATCAAAACATGTTGAGCCCTGCACTATCCCAATCCGCAGAGCCCCCTTTAGAGACATTTCCTGGGAATACTCCTCAATATTGAGCTGGGAGAGTACTTCCTTATCATCCATCTCTTCCACTACATCTCCGCAATACTGCCGGGCCTTTGCTATGATATGGGATTCCGCGTTTTCTTCAAAAGTCTTCGAATTCATAAGATATCTACTGCTGAAGATCCGTTTAAACACGGGCTCTTTCAGCTCATCGATTCCCCGGAAACAGGGCAGGTATACTTCCCGTTTGTCCAGCATCTTCGGAATATTCCCCCGCCCCAGCTGCTCCAGAAGGTCCCGGTAGTACCGGCAGATCCACTCCGTCTGCAGCCCGTCCAGTTCCCGCTCCAACAGTTCGCAGTACGCCTGGATCTGTTTCCATTTCGGCTGCCGCCCGGGCTGTGTTTCCATCAGAGCCGCATAAAATCTGTCCAGATCCTCCAGCCGGTAGTAAATCCGCTCGATATCACTTCCCCGGGTCAGCCACTTAATCCGGATCATCCCCGCCCGCTCCAGATCCTCCGCCTCCGACACCAGAACCGTCTTCCCGCAGGCATCATACTCCTGCTGGTCAATCCGCAAAGACTTCCCGCCTGTGGCCCCCAGCCGCCAGTCATTTTGACTGTTCTCACATTTCTCAATAATTCTTTCTACAAGATACACAATATCACGCCTCCCTAGGGGAAAAACACATCTTTGTTATCCAATTAACTGAACATTCTGAGAATGGTCCGCAAAGGGGTCTGACCCCTATTCTGCCTCCACCAGTTCCCCAAATTCTGTCCGCTCGAATTCCTGTATAGATATATGTTTTTTATTTGGATTCGCATATACAAATGTCTTATCTACATTCTCCAGGTAGTTCTGTATCTTATCATTCGTAGCGCTGATTATAGCCTGGAACCCTAACCCACGAATAAGCGAGATGCAGCTTGCCACTTTCTCCGCATCCATCTTTGAAAATGCCTCGTCCAGCACCACCAGCCGAATGGTGGGATTCCGATGTATCTTGGGCGACAGGTTGATCCGATATACCTGGGCGAAACTGGCGAGCAGTGCCACATACAAAGGATTCTGCCCCTCGCCGCCGGAGTTTTTCTTGATCATCTTACTGAGTCCGATGGTCATGTCTTTCTCGCCCTGCACGATCTGCTGCATATCAAAGGACAGGTAGGTCCTGTAATCGGCATATTTGTCCATGTTCTTCTTGGCCTCTTCCAGCTCCTCTCTTGTGGCATTCTCGGGCGGAATGAAGATGTTGATCAACTCGTTCATCATCTCCCCGTACTGATCCTCGTGCTCCATGGTGAACATATTCAGCTGGTTCTCCATGGCTTGACTCAGCTGGGACGGATTGATCTTCAGCGAATCATCCATGAACATTCTGTAGTATTTTCCGTCCGGTCCCTTGTTCTTTGTAATCACGAACTGGTACTTGTCCTTTCCGAAATCCAGCCTGCTGATAATGCGGTTCAGCTCATCCTTGCGCTGGTAAGCTTCCCGGATTGCACTGCGGATCTTGAAGATAAAGTCGTCTTTGAAATGTTCTACCGCCGACCGCGCCTGCTCCCTGGCCGCTTCTTTGTACCCTTCCAGGTCGTCGCATTCCAAGCTCTCCAGCAGCCTGTCGTAAGGGACGTTGTCCTTAATACTGGCTGAGAATGTCCGGTTCGGGTATCTCTGTGTATAGCTGCTCCGGATATCCACCAGCTCCTGGTAAGCCCGTTCCTTCTTCTCCTCCAGCGGCGCCCGGTCCCCCAGCCGCTGCCTCCTGAGATAGTCGTAATTCACGGTACGCCTGCCCTCCATAAACTGAGCAAACAGCTCCTCAAACTCCGCATCCTCTTTGAAGTACCGCTCCCGGTCCGCAAGCTGAGCATGCATCTCCAGGCTATCGGACTTACATTTACTAATAAACTCCTTATTCTTCCATATCTCCTCCTGGGCCGTCCGGATCTGCATCTTCTTTTCTTCCTGCCGCCGCATCAGCTCAAGCTTCTCGCCCTCCCACGCAGACACAGATTCTTCCCGGAGCGTACGCATCTTCTCCGTCAGCTGCTTCTTTTGCCGCTCCTTCCCCGGTATCTTCCCCACATCATCCAGCCATTCCATGTATTCGGAAACCGGCTGCAGCAGCCCCTCATACTGCCCGATCTTACGGAATTGCTCCAGCATCTCCTGCAGAGGCATCCGCTCCTCCTGCAGCGCCCGGCACTTCTCATCCAGCTGGCGGATGCGCTGCCGCATACTCGTTTCCCCGATGTAAGCTCTTCTGGTGTAGTTCTCCGGATTCATGTGCTGCAGCCGGTAGCTGTGGTACAAAACACAGTCCGGCGTCACACCCACGCGGCACCTGCGCAGCTCCTCCACACTCTCACATTTCATCACATTCCCGAGGAAAAAGTCAATATATGCCTTCACATGCGCCTCCCGCGCAATCACCTCACCGGCCAGCGCTCCGGGCCGTACCGGATGTTCCTCCTCCAGAACCTTCTCCGTATCCAGCACTGCAGCGCGGAAGAACTTTTTCTTATCCAATTCCTGGTAAATATCCATGGCAGCCTTTGCATACTGCGGCTCCACCACCAGAAGCAGCTTATTATTCCCCAGATATCCTTCCACGGCATTGTGCCACCGCTCATCCCGAATATCCAGCAGATCGGCCAGAATCTGTACATTCACAAACTTCCCGCAGCGCTCATGCAGCCGGTTGCGCAGCTCATATCTGGCCTCCTCAAGCTCCTTCGGGTATGCCTTGCGCCCTTGCCTGAGTTCCTTTAGCTCCTCCCGTGCCTCATGCTCTTCCTTCTTAATCTTCCTAAGCCGGGAGTCGGTCTCACGCCGCTCCTCCTCCAGCTCCTCCCGAAGCGCGGCCAGGCTCTCCTTCAGCCGTTCCAGCTCCCCTTCGGTAATATTCCCCTTCCCAAATTTCTCGATATCCCATAAAACCTGGTTGGGCGCCGCGTCACAGCCGGACCAGTCCCTCAACCGCACCGCAGTCTGCTCCCACTTTACCTTACTGCTGCCCAGGCGCTCCAGCGCCTCATTCACACTCAGCAGCTCCGTTTCCAGCCCGGAATAGCCACTGTTGCTGATCCGAAGCAGCACGTCCTCATATTCCTTCTGAATCCGGGCGGCATCTTCCTCCCGCCGCCTCTGCATCGTCTCCTGCCGGCTGATCTCCTCCTCGCGGCCCCCAATCTTGTCCGACAGCTCCTGAATCTTCGCCCGCAGCTGAAGCATCTCCAGCTTATCGATCTGATACGTACAGGACTCGGCGTCCCTGCGGCGCTCCCTGTACTGTCCATAACTTTCCCGGATCTCCTTCAGTCTTCGGATCTCCTCCAGCGTCTCCTCTATCTTATTGCGCATCCGCCCGTACTGCATGACACTCTCCTGAAGATCCTCGATGTGGATATCCTGCTCCATGCAGATATATTCCTTCACAAAATCTTCCAGCTTAATATTCATGCGGAACGGTATCGCCCGTTTAAAAAGCCGGGGGAACTTTTCCATATCCAGCCCGCCTAAGTATATATCATACAGCTGTCTGCGGAAACGCTCATTGCTGGGGCCGCAGTAATGCTGCTCCGGAGGAAATACCCGCTGCAGATACTCCCGTATTTCCCCAGTTGTCAGGCAGCGCTTATCCGCCCGGTAACCATTCTCCAGAAGCCCGCCCGTGTGCCAGAAAAACAGCCTGCCGATCTCATTCGTCGCAGTCTCCACATCAAAAACAACACCCACACATTGCTTTTCATGGGTATTGGTCTGCTCCAGTTCTAACACAATCGTACTGGAAAAATTATGGTTCCGCAGATATTGGGATTCATTATTTTCACTGATATTCACCATGCCACGGAGGTACTCAATCAACGTCCGGTCCGAATCATCCGCTGCAGCCTTATTAAAAAATCGCCTCCCGTCCGTATTGGCATACAGCACAATCTGCAAGGCGTCGATCACTGTAGACTTCCCGCTGCCGGAATGGCCGGTGAAAAAATTGATCCCCTCATTCAGCGTCAGTATCTTCCTGTCTATATAATGCCAGTTATTCAGGCATATCTTTGATAGTGCTTTGAATGGCTGTTTCGTCTCCAATGTTGTCCTCCTCGTGAAATGTTTTCAGCAGTTCCCGGATATCCTCTCCCATCAGCACCGCATTGATACACGGATAAATAATCAGCCTGGTATGTTCGTTCAGTTCCTCCAGCATATCCAGCGGCTCAATAATCTGATATTTCTTCAGAAGGGAGATCGTCCTTCGCATCTCCGTGGGCGACGGAATCCCCTTAAGAACACGGAAGTCCCCGGCCTTTCCGTTGAGCGCCCCCATAGTCGTCACGATATGGCTGCTGGAAGAAACCTCCGCCATCTGCTCATCATAAAGAAGCTTCAGCACCAGTAGGTATATCGTGGCAAGCCTGGGCATCTTTTCTCCCCAGAGCGCCTCCCCTTGGATATAGATCAGCCCCATATGGGCATTCTCCTGAAGCGTAATCCCCGCCACCTGAAAATATGCTCTCAAAAATTCCAAATGCTTACTGCATATCCGGTACTCCTTCACATAGGCCAGCCTTCCCGCCCGCCTGTCATACTTCCGCTCCAGAAGAAACGTCTGCCTGTACAGAAGCTGAATCACATCCGTCAGCGCCTCCTGCTCCTCCTGCATCAGCTGTTCATAATACTCTATCATAGAAACACTGCTCCTCACTTTTCTGATGCTATTCATCCTGCAAAGGGGTCTGACCCCTTTGAGGCTCCTTTGAGATTCTGTTAAGCTGCCCGTCTCACCGCCGCCGTACAAACCTCAGCCCCGGATAACGGTACCCATTATTCTCCACCATCGCTGCATCTTCCTCCAGCACCATATACCTGCTGTCCTTCCTGGTACTCATATCATAAGCCAGTATCAGCTTTTCAAAATCCCCTTCCCCTGAAATCTCCATCTTTGACACATCCAGCATCTCGTCCTTCATATGCGCCTCGATAAACTCCTCAATCTGCCTTCTGCTGTATCTGGCCTGTATCCGGTTGAGCCTCAGCACATCACTTCTCTCCAGATCCTCGGCAGCCTCCTCCGGCGCCATCTGGCTGATAAAGTCCTGCCTCCCCCTCCGGCGCTTGTACAGCGACTTTTCAGAAATCATTTCCAGCAGGGACAGGTTCATCCGGCTTCCCGTACTCCGCAGAACCTCCTCATAATCGTCTCCCTGCGCCATGCGGTTCAGCAGCCGGATCACCAGCCCCTTCGTGTCCGTCTCCCCACTGAGCAGATAATTCAGCCTCGTCACCGTGGCCCGGACATACTTCGTGTGTTCCTTATCCATATTGGCGATCCTGTGCTCAATATCATCGAATCCCCGCTCAATCATATCCAGCAGGTCCAACACATCCTCCTTCGTATCTCCCTGGGCCTTGGAACGCTCCCTGATCTTCTCAATCCACTCCTCATCCTCCCGCATATCCCGAAGAACCTTTTTAATATCCATCTTATAAATGTAGAAGTTGTCCGAAGTCTTTAGAATATGGTACTTCTTCTGCACAATCTCCTCCACATACCCTTCCAGGTGCTCCTTCAACAGTTCCCCGTAAGTCTTCTGGTCCAGAAGCCTCGCAAAGAAACGGTCCATATTATGAAGCATGTCCTGCAGCGCCTTATTGAGCTTTCTCGTATTGATCAGCGCCGTCCGGAGCATATTCAGATTCACGCGCGGATCATGCTGAAAAGAAAACAGCGTGGCATACACATTCTGGATATAAACTTCCGTCTCCTCCATGTCTTCCGAGGTCAGCCGCTCAAAAGCATCAATAAAAACAGCAGAATAATCCGGTATCACAATATTCGTAGCCAGCGTATTATAATCCTCAATCTTCTTCAGCCAGCCGGTCCTAAGCAGCCAGTTTAGGATACGGGAGGAAGGCGTTTCCAACATATCAAACTCCGTCTCATCCTCCTCGCGCTGCAGCTCGAAACGCTTCCTCGCGTTCATGTCGCCCAGAACCTGAATGCAGGCTTCCCGCGTCAAAAAATAATTATTGTACTGGTATTCTTCATTAATATATAATAACGCCTCAATATAAGCATCCCGGTTCACCGAGCGGAATAAACTCCAAAAGGTGTCCGGGACTTCAAAACGCATCTGCATAATGTAATTGTTCCCCTTTGGTTCAGTAAGGTATTGTTGGTTTCCAAATACAGCATCAATCGTACAAACTCATATGGTGCAGGACAGCCCGCACCACACCCTTATTACATTTTATCATACGGCCAAAATACTGTAAACTGGAAGTTTGATTGGCGGTTTGTCTTGTTATCGAATCGGACGCCTGCGGGAAGGAGGGGACGTGGCACGGCGCAGGAGGCATATGTGGGTTTACAAGGCTTTCCATTTGTTAACTGCCACTAAAGGGGAAACAGCCGGATTTTATGGATCCGAAGGGATTCACCCCGTTTTCTGATGAAAACGCGGCTCAGCCCTTCTTGAAATTTGTTTGGTAAAACAAATTTCATCCATAAAATCCGGCTGTTTCCCCTTAAGTGGCAGTAACACGCATTCTATGCCCTGTAAACCCACATATGCCTCCTACGCCGTGCCACGTCCCCTCCTTCCCACAGGCTGGTTCAACTGATCGGCAGGTAAAACCCGCTCACTGGGGAGGGATCTAAACGGGGGCTGTGTATTGATTCGTTGGGTGGTACGGATTGGTTCCGGTACAGAAATTATATTGCACTATGTTTAACAGTATATTTGCTATTTCTTCATAAAAACATATCTGTTTAGTTGAACAGATGTCAGAAGATAGCTCGGAACTATAAGTCACCTCGTTATCAGGCTATTTATAACATTCTTCCAGAACTTCTCTGATGTCCTCCAGCGTCATCGGTTTGAAGAGTAATTTCTGAATATTTGGTGTGACAACTCCCTGCATATCCTTTACCATAACCTCCAGTGCTTCGTCCGCCAATCCCAGTTCCTTGAAGTTTCTTGGCATTTGGAGTACGTCAAAGAACAGTTCTTCAAACTTTCGGATGACCATTTCGCCCATTTCCAACGGCGGAATATTTTTGTCCATTCCAAATACATTTACGCCAATGTCAACAAAACGGAATGCGGTATTCTCATCCAGAGCCCAGCGCATCCAACGTGGCGTGATAACTGCCAGGCCTGCGCCATGCGTAATCTTATCGTTATAGGCACTGACTTCGTGTTCCAGTCCATGGCAGATCCATGCCGCATAATTCCCTTTTGTGGTAATGCCGTTGCACGCCCATGTACAGCCCAGCATAACATTGGCACGGGCATTATAGTTCTCAGGCTCATTGTAGGCTATTGGGCCGTATTCAAAGAAAGTCTTCAAAAGCGCCTCCCCTACTCGTGCATGGAAATAAGCGCCGTCCACCTGGGTAAAGTATGACTCCAGCGTATGGCTGATCCCGTCCACGATCCCAGCGGCTGTCTGCCATTTTCCTACGGTAAATGTATATTCCGGATCCAAAAATGTTACCTTGGGCCTAAGGTCCGGGCCATGGAATCCCTTCTTGACCTTTGTATCTTCATTGTTCAACACCGTACTTGTTGTCATCTCGGTTCCTGCACCGGAAGCTGTGGAAATAACAAGCACCGGAAGTACTTCCTTCTTCCACCACTGCCCAACCAGTTCGGACACATCGCCATCATAATAGAAAGCAGTTGCAATTGCCTTTGCTGTATCAACACAGCTTCCGCCTCCGACTGCCAGGACGGCTTCAATCCTGTTCTCACGGCAAATATGGACGCCCTCACGCACCAGGCCCATCTTTGGATTCGGTTCGACTCCCGGGAGTTCCTTAATATACGCGCCATCCTCATTCAGAATGTCCATTACCTTATCATACAGCCCCATCTTCTTAATACTTCCGCCGCCGTATACAACCAGTACCCGTTTGTTTGGGCTCCAGATATTAATACTTTCCGCCAGGTTATCGAGCGCTGTTCTGCCAAAAAACAACTGCGTTGGTGCACAAAACATAAAATCTTCCATTTCTCTTCTGATTTCCATTACTAATTCCTCCTGTTTGACTTTATTTATTCTGCTATTTGCTGGAAGGCATCCAATGTCTTCCAGAGTTCAGGCTCCTGGTCCCAGAGCTTCATCATGATCGTGCCTATGTAAGCTCCGTCTGCCCCTGCCTGTTTTACTTCGTTTAATTCTTCTGCCGTTGATATTCCTGTTACGCCGAAAACAGGTGCTTTTACCCCTGCCTTTCTAATATAGGCTACGCGTTCTTTCCACGTAGTAAGTCCCGGCCTTGGCTCTGTTCTGCCATTTTTATTGCTCAGGAACACAATCTGGTTATCATTCGCTTTCGCAAGTTCGATTGCTTTTTCACTGGTATCATAACCAATAAAAGCTGCCGTAGCGATTCCGCGTCCATTCAGATAACGCATGATCTCCGGATCCATGGCAAGAACAGAATATACCTCAATTTCCTTGCAAAAATCACCAAATCGCTCCAGCCCGATTGTCTCTATCACATCCGGATAGAGCACCAGGTGGATTTCCAGGTTTGGATGTTTTTTACGTATTTCACGGAGCGCATCCATATACACTTCATATCCGCTGCCATACAGATTTCTGGCAGAGCGCATCCTTTCCTGGATAAACTCCGACTCACGGGACGGATCGGCCGATGGCATATCAAATTGCAGGGCACAGACGCCATGCGCAACATAATTGTCTACCATTTCTTTCGTTTTTTCGATGTTCGGCCATCCGTTTATAATATAAAATACAGGTCTGAATCTCATATTCACCACTCCTTTCACCTACGATTATGAATCACTGATCAACAGGCTCTTTTGCCGCCCGTCATTCAGCCTCGGTTAAATATCGGAAGGAATCCAGTTTCTCCCATAGTTTATCTTCATCTTCCCAAAGTTCCATCAATGCCGTGCCAATATAGGCTCCATCGGCGCCTGCATCTTTTACTTCCTGGAGCTGTTCCTTCGTTGAGATTCCAGATACCGGATAAATCGGACCTTCTACCCCGCGTTTCCGGAGCCACTCAATCCGCTGCTTCCATGTAGCCAGGCCCTCTCTTGGTTCCATGTCTTCATATCTGCTATTGCTGCGCAGCATCACAAGATTCTTCGTGCGAACCGCACGTTCGACCATGAACTCTGGCATATCATAGTGCAGAAAATCTGTAGTTCGCACACCCCGGCTGTTCAGATAATCTGCGGTTTCATTATTGTCAACCATAACCGTATATGTCTGGACTTCCAGACAGTAATCCGCGAACTTTTCCAGTCCGATGCGGTCCGCCACATCATTATACAATACCTGATGGAATTCTATTTTGGGATGCCTCTTTCGAATCTCCCTGATACAATCCATGAATACGTCATAATTCAATCCATATTTATCAATTGCATGCTTCATGCGTTCCTGAATAAATTTGGATTCCCCGTATGGATTAGAGGACGGCATGCATATCTGAATTGCATTTACGCCATGATCGACATATTTATCGACCATTTCAATCGTTTTTTCTACAGATGGCCACCCGTTAATAATATAAAAAGCCGGACTAAATTTCACCCTTCCTACCTCCTTTACAATCTGCCTTCTTCGATACGCCTGATAATCTCTTCCAGAGGGATTGCCTTTGCCGTATATTTTGTCAATTCTTCCAAATGAATCTTCGACCGTTCTTCCGTATCAGATGCCACCATGTCCGAAGCCGCATAGGCATGGAACTCCCGCCACATTGCATCCGTGGCTGTTGCACGCACATCATAATTCGTCTTTACACCGCACACAATCACATTACGGATCGCTTTCTCCTTCAGCTTCTTTTCGAGCTCTGTGCCAAAGAATGCGGAGGACGCAAAATGTGATATGACCAGGTCCTCCGGAAGAACCTCCATCCGCTTATCCATTTCGGCATCCCAACTCCCCTTAAGCGGGACAGGATCCCTTCTTTTCAGAACTTCCGTATCTAAGGAGCACTCTTCTCCCTCAGACTCTGAATTTGCATATACGATAAGTACACCACGTTCTCTCAGTTTCTGAATACCATCCAATATAGCAGGAATTACTTTTTCTGTTGTTTCGTAAAACAAGCAGCCTTGTTTATCCGTAAACTGATTCTGCATATCCAGCACTACCATCGCGGTCCGGTTCGTTCTCTGCATGTTATCTCCCTCCCTTACAGTTTACCTGCCTTCAGCAGCTCCATAATCTCTTCTGAATTTACAACGCTGCAATATTGATGTCCCATTTCGTTTAGATGAAACTGGTTCAGTTCTTCTGTATTCGTTCCCAGCATATCGCTTACCATAAAAGTACGGAAGCCATAACTGGCCGAATCAATGGTCGTTGCACGGCAGCACACATTTGTCTTTACCCCGCAGACCAAAACGTTTTCAACGCCTTCTTTCTTCAACCGTTCTGCCAGGTTGGTATGCAGGAATGAACTGGCGGCAAATTTCTGCATCTTCCAGTCTCTTTCCTGGTCATAAGGAATCCTCTCATCAATTTCAGCTCCATAAGTCCCTTCAACCAGCGTTCTCGTATCGTGTGTAATCCGTGTAAGCTCCGGATTTGGTTTATGTTTATCCGGTACAAGGGAATAGATAATGACTATGAGGACACCCTCTTCTCTCATGCGGTTTATTTTCTCTGCAAAATCCCTCATCATAATCTCTGTGGTATGATAATACGCTTTCGCCCCTGGTTTCGTAAAATCGTTCTGCATATCAACTACCAGCAAAGCCGTTTTTGTTTTCACAGTAATCACCTCCCGTTGTTATGTTGATACTACAAGTTGTTGTATAACACACTTATGTGCATTATTTGAATATCATCTCCTTTTTATTGGATTTGTATTGGCATGCAGTCTGTCCTGAAATACAACTGGCTCGCTTCTACCGGAAATGTCACTACGCCATTTGTCGCAGTACATACGATTGCGCGGTATAGCAATGGAAAGTCCTTTGGAACTTCCAGGGCAGAACTCATCTCCTCATCCGCAGAGATTGCACGCAGTACGCACCTTTCGGGTGTTATCGAAAGCCCAAAATTATTCTTTAACACTTCCGACAAAGTGGTTTTGCTTAAGTCAATTTCTGAAAGTCCCCGGAGATACTTTATATTAATCGCTGTCTTAGCATAAATTACCGGAATCCCGTCGCCATAATATATCCGTTCATAATTCAGAATCTCATCTCCTGATTCAAGATGCAGGCATTCCGCCGAAACAGTATCGCTTGGAAGCAGTTCCTGCCTGAGTACTTTGTGGGATGGCTCCATGCCCTGCCGCCGGATCATCTCGCTGCATCCATAATCATCCTTGCGTACGGCATTATGGCGTTTTGAGGCCTCTTCGACATAGGTGCCCTTCCCCTGAATTTTGTAGATATACTTGCTGGTTGCAAGTGCATCAAATGTTTTCCTAACAGTAGTCCGGCTGATTCCATATTGTTCACACAATATATTTTCAGATGGAAGCTTCTCATGCTCAGCCCAAAGTCCTGAATTAATTTTAGTAATAATATCCATCTTGAGACGATAATATTTTGGCACAGGAATTTCAGATGTGTTATCCATGACATTTTTATAATTTTCTTGCTCCATTCATCTTCAATCCTTTACATTTTGCTGTTATTATACCATATCCAGAAAAAATTGCCAAACATTTAAAAGCTTCATTGTTATCGCTTTTTTCTTATGTGAGACGTTATCAGTCTGCTGCTGTTTTATATTCATAGATTTCTCTGCGGAGTTTATCCAGATCTTTTGCCAGGCTGATCATTGCGGTTCCTACAAAGAATCCGTCCGCCCCGGCTTCCTTTACACGCTTCACATCTGCAGGGCTTTGTATTCCCCCTCCACAGTAGATTGGGCGTGTAATTCCAAGGTCACGCATATATTGGATCACATCTTCCAATGTCTCATATCCCGGCAGGGTTGTCTGCCCGGGAAACGGCTTCGTCTGCATATAGATAAGTCCCCCCGGCTTTAGACAATTGTTCAGCCGTTTTGGATCCAGTATAAAGCTGCCAAATGAACATCTGGAAACAGCCTTTTCATCTAACGCATCTATGGACTCCTTCGTTAGGTTTGCTGAAATCACGCAGTCTACTCCCGCCTGCACACAAAAATTCGCGTAGCGTTGCGGGGTTACCATATCAAAAACTTCCTGATATACCATGGTATAGACTTCCCGGTCCGGATGCCTTTTCTTGATTCCTTCGACCGCCTTAAAATATACTTCATAATCTGCTTCCGCAGCGTACGCCTCCTGCATCCACGTTTTAATTGTCTCTTTTTCGTAACATGGGTTGGGGCTTGGAATGCTGATTTCCACCGCATCGCACCCGCCTTCTATATAGACATCTGCCATTTCCAGGCTTCTTTCCAGTGTCGGATATCCAAGTGAAAGATAACCCACCATCTTCATTCCCTGCACCTCCTTTTTATTTATTTTTTGCCGATACCAGGGCAGCTGCCAACTTCTCGTCTACAAAGGCTTCTAATTTCCCGTTATTCTTAATGGAGGAACCGATAATAAATCCGTCCGCGAACGGCATCTGTCCCTGGATATTATCCACGGATACTCCGCTTCCAACGATAACCGGGATTTTTACAGTCCGTTTCACACGCTGTATAGTTTCGATGGGTGTTTCCTCTCCAGTTGCCCTTCCCGTAACAATAATGGCGTCCGCCCCCTGCTTTTCTGCAAAATATGCCGACTCCTCAAGCCGGGTCTCCGGATACATCATTGTACCGTGTTTTACCTGTATATCGGCCAATACTGCAATATCACGCATCCCTTCCTGTCTGCGCACTTCCCAGACCCGGTTGGCACTGGGATAAGAAACCCCCGGTGGAAAAATCATCGTGTCTACGAATGTTGTCAGCCTGACAAAACCGGCTCCGCATGCCTTCGCAATCGAAAACATATCCATACAGTCCGGCGTTAAATAAGATACTCCCGTCGGAAGGCTTACCGCCGTACTTACCGCTTTGCAGATAATACTCATTGCTGCCAATTGCAGCTGCCCCCGCGCCATTCCCGAAGGAAGATCTAACGTAGGCTCTGTCAGTATTGCGTCAAATCCCGCCTTTTCTAATGTCTTTGCATCTGAAACTGCTTTTTCAATGATTGCGTCCATACTGCCTGCATAATTCATAGTCCCCGGCAAAGGAAGACAATGCACCATACCGATTAAAGCGCTGTTTTTCTCAAGCATATTCATAAATTTCATACGGTATCACTTTCCCTTCATTTCTATTTTGCATCCGGGCGCTGTCTGTTTCGCTCCAGTAACTCTTCTTCTGACGGGGCACGTGTCACAGAGCCATAGTCTTCAATAATAAAAGAGGCTTCCGTGCTTCCATACTGTGCAGCCGTCACAGGATCTTTGCCTTTACTCAGACCATATAGAAATCCCGCAACAAAGGCATCGCCAGCACCAATCGCATTCACATTGCCGGCAGCATTATCCGTGATCGGAACCGTTGTCTCTACGGCCTCGCCACACTTTTTCTCGTATACAATGCAGCCTCTGACACCCAATGTTTTCACAATAATCTCTGCTTTACCCAACTTAAATAAATCTGTAATATCTGTATATCCATACATCTCATTGATCCATTCTACTTCTGATTCATTTGCAAATAGAATCGCGGTATCCTTCAAAATCGGTTCTAAATTTCCTTTGTTGAAGACAGAAGCATCCTGGCTCATGGATAGCACCATTGGCAGGCCGGACTCCCTGATCGCTTCATACATCGGCATCAAATCTCCTGCCTTCGGACAAGTAAGGACTGCCATCCTGCTGTCACTCAAAAACTCCGGGCGAAGCGGAATATGCTCAGCTACCAGCTTACGCAGATCCACATGCCCTTCTGAGGAATGATAACCGCCAATCGTAATGTGGTTTTTGTTCTCGTCCTCCAGCATATAACAGGTTAAATAATCATATTCCCCCTTTGGAGACTTAAAGACCGCGTCAACCGGTGTCCCGTATTCCGCATTCACGCGATGAATTTCATCCTTCATGCGGTCATCAGAATACGCCAGGACCGGATAAACCGGTACACCTAACTTAATCAGATTATATGCGATATTCCATGCTTTCCCTCCGTAATACAGCTTATCAAAATTAGTATTGGAAATCGGAGTTGTCACGCCTGGCTGCGGAAAATCTTTAAACTTAAATACTTTTACAGTTGTTGCTGTGCCAAATACTGTAAATTCATATTTCTTCATCATATCTTTCCTCCTTTGTTTGAGATTGTCACCGCACCTGGTAATGTCATCACTACAAGATTAGCACATGGTTTTTTAATTTGCAAGTATGTTTTTGATATTTTTTATCTTAGGCTTTATTTTCATGGTTTTGTACAGTTTCGACTCTTTATTTTTGATAATATCGCTACTTGTAATTACAAGGATATAAGTTTATAATAAAACTATCAATAAAACCGTGTCATCGCTTTTATTCCTGGTAATGTTTTTGTCATCGCAAATAAAGATTCTTATTAGGAGGATAAATTTATGGCACAAAATACACAAGGAAACCAAAATGGGAAAGTAAAGGGGTTTTATGGCTGGTTTATCGTGGTCGCCTGTTTTCTGCTCTCGGCATCCAGTACCGGCCTTCTTACGAACCTGAACTCACTTTTTATTACGCCTGCAATTGAAACATTAAAAGTAAATCATTCTACATTTATGTTATTCAGTACACTGGCTATGTTTGCCTCTATGCTCGCAACTCCCTTTATCGGGCCTTTATTCCGTAAACACTCTGCCAGAAAGCTCATTATCATCGGAGGTATTCTGGGGGCCTGCGCACATTTCATTTACTCCGTTGCAGCCAATGTCTGGTTTTTTTATCTGGGTGGGATTATTGCCGGGGCATCATCAGGATTATTTGGAACAATTCCAATGAATTATCTGCTGGCAAACTGGTTCTATGATAAGCGCGGTACAATGACAGGAATTGCCTTTACAGGCTCCAGCCTGATTACCTCTGCGCTTTCCCCTGTTGTCACCAGGCTGATCGCAGCATATGGTTGGCGGGCAACTTACCGCATCCTGGCCGTGACAATCATAATCGTTGTTTTAATCTCTGTTCTATTAATACGTACCAAGCCCGAAGATATCGGGCAAAGGCCTCTCGGTACCGAAAACAAAAGTGAAGCCGAAATCAAACCAACTGGCTTTATGCGTAAGGATGCTATGAAAAAGATCTGGTTCTGGACTTATGCAATCGGCGTATTCCTCATGGGGTTAGTCGTATCTGGTACCCAGCAGCAGTTAGTCACCTATTGGACTTCAGAAGGGATCTCTGCAGCCAGGGCAGCTACATTCTTTTCAGTTGTTATGCTGGTAGGGCTGGTAGCAAAAATCCTCCTTGGAGGCGTTTTCGACCATTTTGGGAGTTCAAAATCCATTATTATATGTGGGATCATCTGTGCGGCGGCATTTGCCACCCTTGCCACCTGCCTCGGAAACGTAAGCGCCTTTATACCCGTTATTTTATTCGGAATCGTGTCTGCTGAATTGGTTATCGTTCCTTCCTTTACTGTGCAAAGGGTATTCGGTCTGCTGGACTATGCATCAAATGTCAGTCTGTTTACTACCATTCTGTTCCTGGGAAGCGCCGTCGGCATTCCGTTTTGTGCAATCATTTTCGATTTAACAGGAAGCTACCGGATTGCATGGTTCCTATACGCTGTCCTTGCAGTAATACTGACAATCTGCCTGTTTATTTCCAACAAACTTTCGATTAAGGCGTTTAAAGACACCCTTGGTATTGAAAGAGTGGACTAGATTAAAAGAGCAAAGAATTCAATATAAGATAGCAGAAAAAAGGCTGCTCCGTACCAAAAGGTTCGGAACAGCTCTTTTTATGTACATCTCAAAAGTAATACGAATTGTCAGGACAAGCAGATATTCAAATACATATGTCCTGTGCAGGCCAAAGGTAAGTTTACACAGAGTTGACATACAATCGCTGATCTTATTGACAAACCCGAACCAAAATAGTATAATATAACAAGTTATTTAGTTCTTTTAACCTGGTTCTGTTTTCACAGTTTAGTAACTGATCTTCGAATAATGATAAACTATTTATTCATTTTCACTATTTACACCACATTACATGAATAATATGAAAGAGAAGCGCAATACTAATTCTGTGGCAGTACTGCAGTGATATCCTTTTCTATTTTTATGAAATCCATGATAGTATGACTGATATTCCTTTTATAACTCCGGAATTACTATAATATTGTTTTCTACGTAAACCCAGACGGGTCCCTCTAAGATAAAGAAGCTGTCCTTTCAGGCCACTACTGGCCGTGAAAAGGGCAGCCTCTTTTGTTTATGCACAAAGATCTGCTTTTTTCAAGTACGCCAAGGCGGACATCTTGCTCCGCATAACATAATACCTCCGCGCACCTCCCCCAACTGCTAAAAACCCGCTAAAATTCCCCTGCCCCCATTGTATCCCGCCCCCTCTGCACATATAATAAAGCGCAAAAAGGAGACCAAATGAAACACACTAACTTACTGACAGCAATCAAAGGAATGATCGTAGGCGGAACCATGCTGGTACCGGGTGTAAGCGGCGGTTCCATGGCTATGATACTCGGCATTTACACCAAACTGATCCATTCCGTAAGTTCCTTTACAAAACATAAAAAAGAAAACTTTCTATTCCTTGCAGCCTTTTCTGCAGGCGGCGGATTCGGTATGGTTCTCTTTGCCCGTCCGCTGCTCGGGCTGATCCAAAATTATCCCATGCCTACTCTGTACTTCTTTATGGGTGCAGTAACGGGCAGTGTACCCTTAACGCTTAAGCAGGCAGACATACGGCGCTTCTCCTGGAAATATCCGTTGTACATGGGCATCGGGCTGTCTGTGGTTCTGCTGTTCTCCCTGCTTCCCTCCGGTGCCTTACAGGCTGATATGACTACTGGGGCGGGCGGCCTGCTGCTTCTGGTATTAGCTGGATTTGTCGCAGCAATCGCACTGGTGCTGCCGGGAATCAGCGTCTCCTATCTGTTCCTCCTGATGGGGATATACGATTCCGTTATGGAGGCGATTAGCAGTTTCCGGCTGACATTCCTTGCGCCACTTGGCATCGGCCTGCTCTTGGGAATTGTCCTTACCACAAAGCTCCTGGAACACGCCATGACAAAATACCCCCAGCCGGCATATCTTATAATTCTGGGATTTGTTCTCGGTTCCATTGTGGAACTCTTCCCCGGTATTCCGTCCGGGTCGGAAATGCTTTTCTGCATCCTCACTTTTGCTGTCGGATTCGGAATCATCCGGCTGGTTTCTGTAACTGAAATAAAGCAACTCCAGAAATCCAGACCCGGATATCAATAAAATAGGGGTTCGCAGGCGGATCAGCAATCCGTCTGCCTTTTATGTATCTCTTCTAAGATCCGGTCCGCCAGCACCCTGGCCCCTTCTCCGTCCTCCTCCATCCCGACAAGCTCCATAAACTGCATGCACGCTGCTTTATATTCCTCACAATCAAACTCCAGAATATTTTGACGCAGCTGCGTTTTATTCTCTGCCAGGGAAAAGGGCAGCTCTTCGAAGGTAAAGTACAATTCCCGCTCATCAGCCAGATACCGGGCAATATCCCCCGCAAAAAGAAATACCGGCCTTCCCGTCAGCATAAACTCAAACATACTCCCGGAATAGTCCGTAATCATGACATCCGCGGCAGCCATAAGCTCCTGCATATCCGGATAATCAGAGGCGGGGATTATTCCCTCCGAGCATTCCGTACCCTGATATGCCACATTGGGATGCATTCTGAAAAGGCAGATATAATCCCCTCCGAATCTGTCCCGCAGAGCTTCCAGGCAGGCGCCGATATCCAGCCGGTACCCTGCGCTTCCCGTTTTCGACCGGAAAGTAGGTGCATAGAGAAGGATCTTTTTCTCTTCCGGTATCCCAAAATATTCCCGTACCTTCCGGATTACCGCGGGGGGCGTATGGAGCAGAACACCGTTTCTGGGATGTCCGCACCGCATCACTTCTCCATGATACCAGAAGCTATTTCTGTATTTATCCGCCCGGAAAGCGTTATTAGAATACATCAGATCCGTCATGGATGCATCCCGCATGGCCTTTCTTACATAAGCCCGGTCCAGCTGCACGGCATCCTGTTCATTCTTTTTCAGTCCCAGGGAAGAATGCCATGTCTGAATATAATACTGCTCCTTCTTTTTCCGTATGCGGATACCGCTCTTAAAGTTATCCACCCACACCCGCGCCGTCGCCTGCTCATACACCGCCCTGATTCCGCCGTACCGGACCGGACGGATACCTTTTGGAAATTCTTCCGGCATACCACGGGTCAGCCATACGAGATCCAGATCCTCGTCCCGCTTTAACAGCTCCTCTGCTATATACTTCGGATCGCAGCCGTATCCCCTTCCTCCAAAATTATCAAACACGATTTTATGATCCCTGGCCGGCAGCAATGCCAGGAAACCCAGGATCTTTTCACATGCCACCCAATATGCCTTTTCCAGCCAGCACGGTTTACGCTGCTTTTTCATTTACCCTCTGTCCTCACTGATTGATATTTGCTAAAATATTAATTCCGTTTTCATATCCCATTTTGTCGTTTGCCAGCCGGACACAGTAAGCTTCAACTATATCCCGCGGCTCTTCTTTTGAGATTTGGATTCCCACAGTCATTCCGTTTTTCTCCAGCTCTTCCCGCGGAAAGGGATTCGCTAATTCGGCGCTGACTGTCCCCTTTTCCTTTGATTCCATTTCTGAATCGGCCCTTATCCGCTTTTCCGCTTCTCCGCACCGCAGAATAAAATACCACCGGTAGTTCGGATTGATCATGGAAAAGCCGCTGTTTCTTATCCCCAGCTCCAGCCGTAACTGCTTTTTTGCCGTAAAATGCCTGTCGATACTAAACGATTCTGCCCACGGCCTGCAGCCCAGATACATTTTAATGTATTCATCCCCCGGCATATTGTCATATTCCTGCCCCGCCCAGTACTGCCACACCTCATGATTGTACTCCGCATGCAGGTACGACAGATTCAGCTGCTGCGCTTCTTCCGCCACATTGTGTATATCGGTGAATTCACTGATAAAGGGCATCTCTCCTCCGTTAAACGGCACCTTAATGTTCGCAGCGGACCACCTCAGATCCTCTTCTCTTGTGTAATCTTCCCTGTAGGTACCCAGATCGCTTTCGCTGGAAAACAACCCGTCATTATAGACCCCCAGCCTGTCGGTATCGCACCCCCATGCTTCAGCCTCCCGTATAAACTTCTGCCTTCTTACAGACACGGGAATTCTTTCATCCAGCACGCTCTCCCAAGCACGTATGACCTCCATACGGTACCTTTTTGTATCCATGTACCGGCTCTGGGTCCATTCTCCAAACGCACCGATCATACCGGCCTGGACTCCCGCGATACAGTCTTTATAAGCATTCAGAACCTTCCCTGTCTGACGGATGTGCTTTAGCATGATATCAAAATCCGGATCCTCATACTCCCCCTGGAAATCATATGCTGCCCGGAATATAACCGAAAGCCCCAGTTCCCTGGCAATGCTCAGTGCATTTTCCAGATCCTGTACCTTATCCTCTGGTATCACATCCATCTCCCTCTCGTCATCCAAAAGATAGGTAAGCAGAACTACATCATAGTCCGGGTGTTCCTCCGCCATATCATAGAGCCTGTCAGTATCCCCGGCGGAGCACTGGAAATAGACTCCCTGAAAGGGATTTGCCACCCTGCTGCCACTCTCCCTGTAAGTAAAAGCAAGCCTGCCCCGGTACTCAGATACCGCCCAGATAACCGCAACCGCCAATAGAACTATAAGAATCATAAATCGTAGTGCTTTTTGGATTTTTCTAT
>OBZW01000095.1_pt1 | contig 92944 bp, 84 predicted proteins | sample 1477021 | NCBI WGS metagenome assembly OBZW01 (sample SAMEA2580262, study PRJEB22360) | human gut metagenome | biome: human gut; feature: human-associated habitat; material: faeces | place: Denmark | collected 2008/2010
CCCCCATCCATCGCCCCCCCTAAAGCGAGTCAACGCCTAACCCAAACCAGCATTTCCCCAAGCCCCCGATTCCCCCACCGTGCATAAGGAACCGCCTTCATCGTGACTTTTTTTCTCGCCGGCTGTTCAAATGAATACAGCTCATGATTGTCTGGATTCTGATATTCCCGATACCCCCGTATATAGACAGGCGGGTAAAACTCTTCTCTGCCTTCTCTTTCCTGTCCCATTTCTTTTGTCCCGCAAATCGATTCTGCGATCAGCGCATTCAGATCTTCTCCATTGTCAGCTTCCTCCAGGCAGTAGACAATGGGGCCCCGCAATATCGCTGCTCTGCCGCTGTCTGCAGATACCTTGGGATTTGCATATACAAACCGGCTTTGAATATCAAATTGAAGTTGAATGACGTCACCATCACACCACGCCCTGTTTATTTCCATATATCCTGTAACTTCTTCCGGTTGTATTTCTTCTCCATTGTCCAGTACTCCAATGCTCTTACTCCAGCCAGGTTTCCTGAATCTGACAGACATCTCTTTCTTTGGGCCAAAATACTTTATCTCCAGTCTCCCGTCTCCCAGGTAATCTCCGGTGATCTCCCACAGCCCCCCGTCCTCCAAATAGATTTTTCCTCCAATATAGAGGTGTATGGCTAACTGATTTTCCTCCTGATTAAAATCATAAACATATTTATCTAATGACGTAATGGTTCTTGCCGCGTTTGGCGGACAGCACGCACATCCGAACCAGGTTACCCTGCTTGTTTTCACATGCCGCAGATCGTATCTCTGGTCGGCTTCACGGGGATTCAGCATAAGAGGGTTTACATAAAAATACTCTTTGCCATTGTCCGACATACCGCTCAATACCCCATTGTACAATGCCAGTTCCATAATATCCGAATACTGGCTGTTCAGCTTCAGACGGAGCATCCGCCTTGCCCAGAACACCAGCCCGATGGACGCACAGGTTTCTGCATATGCCCTGTCATTTGGAAGATCGTATGGAACCGAAAATGCCTCTCCATGCTCATCCGCTCCCACTGCTCCTGTAATATACATCTTTCGCTTTGTCACATCCTGCCACAGCGCATCCAGGGCCCGGATGGTCTTTTCATCTCCTGTTTCGTATGCCAGATCCGCCAAGCCGGAATACAAATACATGGCCCTGACGGCATGACCCACCGCCTCGCGCTGCTCCTGCACTGGTTTCTGTGCCTGGTGATACTCGAGTCCAAACCATTTATCCTTAAATTGTTCACCGAATCCGGAATCGTTTAATAAGAAAGAGGGCTGCTTTCCCCGTTCTAATAACAGGTATTTCATAAAAGCCAAATATTTTTCTTTTTGGGTATATTGATAAAGCCTGTACAGCGCCAGCTCCAATTCTGGGTGCCCGGGGTAGATATGCAGTTTCCCCTCTTCCGGACCGATTCTTTCCATAAACCAATCCATATAACGCTCTACAATCTGCAGCAGCCGTTCTTTCCCCGTTGCTTCTGCATACGCAGCCGCGGCCTCCGCCAGATGGCCCGCGCAGTACATTTCATGGCCGTGTGCGATATTGGTAAGCCGTTCCCCCTTGCCTGCGCAAGTGTAATATGTATTAAGATAACCATCGCTTTGCTGCGCCCGTCCTATGATTTCAATCAGTTCATCAATCTGGGATTCCAGCTTGGGATTCTCCTTTATTCTAAGAGAATATGCCGCGCCCTCTATCCATTTGGCCACATCACTGTCCTGAAATAACATGCCTGCATACTCACCCTCGGCCAGCTTTGCCGCAATTCTAAAATTCTCAATTGCATGGCTCTTAGGTATCCCGGGGACAGCATCGCTTAGTACTTCATACTGATAAGGTATTATGCATTTGCACATTTTCTCAATCTGCCCGCTCCAGAAAATGTCCCTGATTTCCATTTTTGTCTGTTTCATAACATCAAATCACCTTTCTTTTATAAATACACACATTCCACCCTTCCCCCTGTTTCCCCAACGGTAATAAGGAACCAGACAAATGGCAGTATCTTTAAACTGAGGGGGCTCACATCCATATAATCCGTTCTCTTTTTTCGTACACCGGTATCCCTGCGCATAAATCAAATCCACGTCTCCCGACAAGTTTCCCTCCCTCTTAAAAAACAGCCCGCTCAGGTCCCCGTTATCAGCTTCTTCGGCACAATATACCACAGGCCCCCGCATCACAGCCGCCTTTCCAATCAAAGAATGTACCTGCAGGGACGCATATATTTTCCGGGGCAGAATTTCCATATCCACCTGAATTTCAGTCTCTTCCAGCCAGCATTCCTGCTCGATTTCAGCGTATCCTCTTTTGATCACCGGGTGTATTTCCTGCCGGTTCTTTGTAATCCGTATCTTCTCACACCAGGACGGCACTCTGATTCTCAGAACGCCGGGCGTGCGGTCTGCCTTTCTCACCCGGATCCTGATCTCCCCCCGATTGGGGTATACGGTATCTTGTGTTACGGTCCAGCCATTTATATCCGCCTCGCTGTTTATGAAAAGATGGATATTAAAATTGTGCTCATCACCCGTATAAATATATTTATTAAGTCCCATTAAAAGCCTGGCAATGTTCGGCGGACAGCAGGGGCAGTCAAACCATGGCTGGCGCTCATATTTCAGATGCGAATAATCCTGCCTCTTCTCACATCTTTCCGGATCGATTTCCAGTGCATTTGTATAGAAAAACTCAGTGCCGCTCTCCGAGATCCCTGCCAGGATGCCGTTATAAAGAGTTTTTTCCATAATATCACCGTATTGGGAGTCATTCTCTATCAGCAGCAAATGATAGGACAGCAGAAACAACCCGATCGATGCACAGGTCTCCCCATACATCAAATCAGAGGGCAGGTCATATGGATATGTAAAGCTTTCCCCATACGCAGATGACCCAATAGCCCCTGTCAAATACATCTTTTCTTCTGTCACATTCCGCCACAGCTTCTTTACATGCTGAAACAAATCCATATCGTGATCCAGCCTTGCCTTATCTGCCGCAGCAGTATAAAAATACATAGCCTTTACAGCATGTCCGACCGCCTCATTTTGTTCACGTATCGGCAAATGTGACTGAGAATGTCTGTAATCGCTCTCATCCAGCTCATATACCAGGTTCTTCCCCACGTTCGTATTCCGCGGTTCTTCCGAAAAAAAGTATGGTTTCCTGCCGCGCTCCTCAACAAAAAAATCCGCCAGTCTCTTATATCTGTCAATTCCCGTATCCTCATACAGCCGGTAAAGTGCAGGCTCAATTTCGGCATGTCCGTCATATCCCCTGATTTTTCCGGCCTCCGGTCCAAAACAGTGATCAATATAATCCGCATACGCTTCTGCAATGACCAGTAAATCCGTCCGTCCCAGCACTTGATGCGCCGATACCGCCGCTTCGATTAAATGGCCTGCACAGTATAACTGGCAGGACTCTTTCAGATAATGCCATTTGTCCTTCAAACCATGAATAATATAGTATGTATTTAAATATCCGTTTTTTTGCTGCGCTCTCTTTAAAAGATCCGCAGCCTCATTAAAAGCAGCCAGCGTCTCCTGATTTTCATATTGAAGAGCCAGTGCGGCCGCCTCCATCCATTTATAGACATCGCTGTCCTGGGATACAAGCCCGTAGAAATCCCGGTCAGACTCACCGGCCGCAATTCTGAAGTTTTCAAATGCCCCGCTTGGTTCTATCCCCTCTATCTCATCGTTCAGTGCTTTTCTAATATACGGGATGGTTTTACCGGCAGCCAGCATTCTTTTTTCATGCAGTAAGCCGCCTGTAATCGTAACATCTTTTATATTTGTCTCTTTATACATACGCCCCTATCCTTTCACAGCCCCTGCTGCTATGCCGTTTATAATCGTTTTCTGTGCAAATAAATATATGATGACAACCGGTATAATCGCCATCAGCCCGGAGGCCAGCAGAAGATTCCATCTATTTTGAGTAAACTGGTTATAAAATGCTAACTGTGACAGTGGAATCGTATATAATTCTTTCTTCGAAATCAAAATCATAGGCAGCATCAAATCATTCCAATATCGGATAAAATAGAGCACTGCCACGGTTCCGTTGATCGGTTTTAGCAGCGGGAAGATGATCTGGAAGAAGAAACGATATCCACTGCAGCCATCCATATAGGCACACTCATCCAGCTCTCTCGGTATGGATTTTACGGCCTGTGTGTACATAATCACCGCCAGCGAACAGGAAAAACCGGCATTCAGTACCGAGATCAGCGTCAGGTTATTGGTAATATGAAGATCCGAAGCTGTCACGGCCAGAGGAATCATAATGACCGGAAATGGAAGCATCATGGCGATCATAAATACTACCGACGTAATGTGTCCGATTTTATTGTTCATCCTCGCAAGCTTATATCCTGCCATTGCTCCAAGCCCTATAACAATAACCCCGCTTAACACCGCGAAATAGATCGTATTTCCAAATATTTTTGCGTAATGGCCGGTGTTCATAACCTCTTTAAAGTTATCCAGGTTCCAGGCTTCCGGCAAAGCAAGCGGCTCCATGACCACCTGCCCGAATGTTTTAAAAGAATTCATGATTACAAAAACCATGGGAAGAAACATCGCTGCGCAGATCAACCAGAGAATCACTGCAATAATCCTATTCGTACGTTTTTTTTCTGCCATCAGTCTTCCTCCTTTGTCAGTCTCATCTGCAGGCCGGCAATGACCGCCATTACGATCGTCAATACAACCGCTAATGCAGAAGCGTATCCCATCCGGTGGCTCTTGAACGCCTCGTTGTATATGTATAAGGCAATATTCTCCGATGCATGTCCCGGCCCGCCGTTTGTCAGGCTCATAAGCAACGGGAACATATTCAGGCTCTCCGTGACAGACAAGAATAAGCAGACAAAAATCGTCGGCTTCATTAAAGGAAGCGTAATGTACCGGATCATCTTAGCGCCGCTGCACCCGTCAATCACCGCAGCCTCTACCGGATCCTGCGGAAGGAGCTGCAGCCCGGCCAGATAAATGACCATAAAATATCCAATACACTGCCACAACTTAACGGCTGCAGCCGAGTACAATACAAGCCTTTCATCTGACAGCCATCCCGTATTAAATATTCCCCAGCCGGTCAGCGGATATAAATCCGTCATAAATCTGCCTAATAAAAACTGCCAGATAAAACCGACCGTTACATTATTAAAAATAAAAGGGCAGAAAATGATAGCCCTCAGAACATTCCTGCTTTTGATCTTTCGATTCAACGCCAGGGCGAACAGAAAACCTGCGATATTGGCCAGGACAATCAGCAAGACAGCCGATTTTACAGTAAAACCCATGGCATTATAAAAAAGTTCGTCTTTCAATATATCCACATAATTCGATAATCCCGTAAACTCTTTGTTTGGATTAATTCCGTTATAGTTCGTAAAAGAATAACCAATGGTCTGAAATAACGGAAGTATAAAAAAAAGTACATATAATATTAACATAGGAAAAACAAATCTGATAAAATCTAATACCTCTTTTTTCAGCTTTAGCTGAAAATCCGCCCCGCAGGGGCATGAATTACGGGATGCCCTTGGGTATACCTCTCTTTTTTTCCTCTTTCTGCTTCTCATGTCTTGCACGTCTCCTCTGTTCGTTATCAAAAGGCTGCAAAATTGTACGGTTTCCGTAAGCCCAATTTTGCAGCCTCTGAAGCATTAACTATTCTAATGCATCCGCATACTTGTTAAATGCATTGTCAAAATCCTCAATTAATTTCTTATGGTCTTTTGTACCGGAATTCAGGTACTGTACAGTAACTTTCCATGATTCCGCATCAAATCCGGCGGGCTCATATGCATAATAAGTAAAGACCGTTTTCTCATCCTGCAGATATGTCTGCAGAATCTCGGATGCTTCATCTAATTCAGGCTCCGCTACTGCATTTGCTGTTGGAACACCGATTTCATCATAATAGTAACCGCCGCCGTTTTCCGGGTTCAGGAAATATTCCATAAACTGATTGATCGCTTCAGCTTTTGCCGGATCCTCCTCGGATGCCGCTAATACATTGATTACAAATCCGTACTGTTTCGGGAATAACAGGGCTTCTTTGTCCTCGGAAATCGGAAGTGGGAACATCCCCATTTTGATATCCGGATTCAGTTCCCTGATCTGAAGAATCGACCAGTTACCCTGCAGCATCATGGCTGCATCCCCTTTCGCAAATGCGGCGTATTGTCCCGACACATCCGTATCAAACGGCCTGTCCTGCGTATTGTCTGCTACCAGATCCAATACGTCAAACGCCTGATCGATACCGGGCTGGTCAAAGGTCCAGTTTCCTTTCTTATAATCATCCCCTAACTCTACCGCAGCCGGCGTCAGGATGGAAGATGCCCCATATCCCAGGAACTGGCCAATGGTCCATTCTGTTGCATAGCCCGCGGCAAAAGGAGTGATCCCGGACGCTTTTAACTTCTCTACGCAGTCTTTTAATTCCGAAACTGTCACCGGAACGTCTGAAATCCCTGCTTTTTCAAATAACTCCTTATTGTAGAAAACGCCCCATGCCTGCGTATCCATCGGGATTCCATATACCCCGTCCTCAATCGTGACTGTATCCAGTTCTGTGTCCCGGATGTATTTCATGAAGGGCTCATTCTTGATATCTTTGATATATCCTGCGTCTACATAACTGGCAAGTTCAAATCCCTGCAGCTGGCTTGTCAAATCCGGCGCATCGTCGGCCGCCAGCCGGGTCATCAACTCCTCGAGATGATTTGTGCCGGTTGCATTGAATGTAACGTGAACCCCATCCTGGCTGTTATTGAAATCTTCAACAATACGGCTGAATATCTCCGTCCTGTTCGGATCCCCGAATAAAAATTCAAGCTCTACCGGTTCACTTGATTCCTGTTCCTTGGCGCCGCTGCTGTCTGATGTACTGCCGCTTCCCTTTTGGGAGCATCCACCTGCGGCCAGCCCCGCGATCATCACCAGTGCAATCCCCAATGATAATAATTTCTTTTTCCTCATTTGTCCTCCTCCTTTTGGTTTCGCTTTGTTTTGTTATTATTATCATATATTTAACTCCTTATGAAATACATAGACAATATCGACTGTTTTTAGGACAAAACTGACAATGTTAAAATTATCAAATCATTCATCATTTCTTGTTTATAATTTGGTATACTGAATTTATTGAAGGCAGGCCATGTGGGGATTCCCTATAATTCGAGCGAATGAAAACAATGTGAAAAAAACATTAGAAGTTGTAGATGATTATTTAATGAAGGGAAATAAGCAGATGAAAAATATAACGACAAAGCAATTCCAAATCCTGACAGATATGCAGTTGGTTTGGGATTTTATGGTGGATACATATGAGCATTTTTTTATAAATGGCGCACCAGCGCCGTTTTTTGAATATGCGATTACATCCTCATGGATGAATAAATCCTATTTACATTTAAACAGGCTGTGGCTTGATAGAGGCAAGGTAGTTGGATTTGTATTTACAGCTGAACCTGTCACTAGTATATTTTTTAATCTTCGACCAGGATATGAAGAATTGGCAGAAGATATGGTGGTATATGCAGAAAAAAATATGCCAAACTTTAGGAATGAACAGGAACTGGTCCTTTTTAGAGGGCAAAGCGTATTTGTCGACACAGTCAGGAAAAAAGGATATGTGACAGTAGCTGAAAATATTGACTTAATCTGCGATTTTAAAAAAACAGCATTAAACTATCCGTTACCGGAAGGATTTCGTTTCGTTGATCCCCAAAATTGTGATCCTGTGAAGCTTGCTGTCTGCACTTGGAAGGGCTTTAACCATGAGGATAAGGGTACCTTTAAAGATTGGAAAAATGAAGATCAGGGTGCATTATGGAATCCGGCAAAGGCATATAATGGCACATTAAGTTCTTTTATAGCGCCGCCCCCTCATGCAACTCAGCAATATAATATAATAATAGAGAATGAAGAGGGAGTGTATGTTTGTTTTTCCGGGATGTGGTGGGTACCCCAAAATAAACTGGCTTACATGGAGCCACTTTGTACGATTCCTGAGTATCGTAGGAAGGGACTTGCGGCGTCAGCTCTTGCAAAGCACTATAGTAATTTGAAGCCGCTTGGTGCGGAAGTCATGACCGGTGGCGGAGATATCTTTTATAGCAAAATTGGATATGAAGACGGAATCCATTGGCTGCATTTTAGAAAGCATTAATTTTAAACTAAAAAAGCTGCAATCATGATATTTTAGCATTAAATGATAGAAGAAAATATGCAGATACATTTTGGTTTGCCTTATTACATGAATTAGGCCATGTATTGCAGCAGAGAATCAAAGTTCTTTTAGTAAGTGAAAAGAACAAAGCAGGACTTGAAACAGATGATTTGATCCAGCGACTTGAAATAAAAGCAGATACCTTTTCACAAAATACATTAATCCCGAAAACGGATTATGATGAATTAGTGAGAATGAATCAAAACGGTTTTACTGTTGAAAAGATAAAGGAATTCACTTCTAATATAAATATTTTACCAGATATTGTTGTCGGACGATTGCAGCAGTATAATTTTTTGAATTATCAGACAACACTGAATAGTTTGAAAATTAAGTACATGATTGGATAAATATACGGAGATATTATGCAAAGTCAATAATACAGGACTTGGTATTATACCAGGTCCTGTGATGTGTATAAAAGGTTAGAAGGCGGCGGAAGAATACACGGTAAATAGAGAATTTAAATCCCTCCTGTTTCCCAATTCAAAAAATCAAAATTTACACCTAAGAATATTACTTTTATATCTTCACTTTTATAGAGCCTATATGATTCCAAAAATTTTGTTATCTCATTCACATAAAAATAAAATTTCAATGTGTGTGTATCCGTACTTCTTTGAATATTCAAATTAGATTGCATTCTATTACAAGATCTGCTTTGGGGTACCTTCCTTAAGGAAGATACCCCAAATTATAAGAATTTTTCGTATCGCGAAGCGTTGTTTTTCTCTCAGCAAGAATGAACTTTTGAATGAGTTTTATGCACTTCTGTATAATATCTTTTTGCCTTCTCCGCAAGCTCCTGATATTTATTCTGTTGTATTAATAGATTATCTACAAGATTTCCTCCTATTCCCACGGCCGTTACTCCTGAGTCAATGAATTCAACGGCATTTTCCAGATTAACTCCTCCCACTGCTATAAATGGGATTTTCCCTAAGGAAACAGAAAGACTTTTTATGTATGAGGCACCTAAATTTCCAGCAGGAAATACCTTGACAAAATCAGCCCCATGTACATAGGCCTTTACGATTTCAGTCGGTGAGTACGCCCCTGGGATTGACACGCATCCTTTCTTCTTTGTCTGACTGATCACCTCCAGGTTTACATTAGGAGATATCATATATTGGGCTCCTGCGTCATATGCACGGCCTACCTGCTCAACTGTCATAACAGTCCCCGCGCCTACGAGCACCTCGTCATTATATTTTTTTCGGATTGCTTCAATTAATTTCAGAATCTTATTCTCATCGTAATTATCTCCCCCGGAGAAAGCTAGTTCCATACATTTGATATTTCCTTCTAACAGTGACTCTACAACCCATTCAATCTGTTTTGGGCACACATCTCGGATAATTGCAATAATTTTTTCGTCTGCTATACTTTTAACTATATCCTTCAATATTATTTTTCCTCTTCCATGACTCCACTGTGTCCATTTTCATACCACATTTCTGCCGGTTTTTTCCCCATTTTAATATCTGCTTTTGTCTTTATTTCATTGGCCGCTCTCTCTTTGGCATTGATTAAAACTTTTTCAATCATATCATTTGGAATCACAAGTACTCCGTCCGCATCAGCAAAAATAAAATCACCGGGATTGACCAATACTTCTCCCAATTGTCCATGCAGCCAAAGAGGAACATTGCTGTCAGTCATCCTCCAGTGTCCTTCCGCGCAGATACACATCGTATCTGTACAGAACGTAGGAATATCATCTTCAAGAAATCCAAAGGAATCCCGGATAGGGCCATCACACACAAGGCCCTGCATTCCCATATGGTGCCATGTCTGACCAAATATATCACCTAATACAGCCACCTCTGTATAGCCCGAGTCAATGATTACAACACAATCTTCCGTCAGCGCCTCTCCAACGCGAATCCACATTCCGCCTAGGGGACCTGGTCCTGCATGATCAAACTCCTCTTCAAAGGGAGTCGCATTTGTCGTTCCTTTTACAGTAACCGCCGGTCCGGCCAGCTTCATATCCCTTAAAATTGGTTTTACCTCTCTTCTTAAAATCTGATTTCGATAACCGTATTGGACAAATAACGCATCCCACACAAGAGGTGTATTTAATTTCTTGTACTCCTCGATAAAATATTTCATTTGCTCTTTTGTCCATTTAACTGCCATTGTTAATTCCTCCTTTAATTTAAATGAATTTATAAAAACTACCTTTGTAGTTTCTATCGATAGGTCTTTTTGCTTCCCCGTAAAAATATATCCAATTTATCCCTGTCCAAAAGTCCTTCTATGTCTCCTGATACACAGACGGCCTGGGCCCCCATCGCGGCTCCCATTTTACCACAGGTCAATATAGGCTGTTTCTCCAAAATACCGCATAGGAATCCTGCTGCAAACGCATCGCCCGCTCCTATATTATCCACCGCTTCAACTGTATAGGCGGAGATCTCATATGTATGTTCCGTATCTGCCACGATAGCTCCCTTACTTCCAAGTTTTATGGCAATTTTCTGTATACCTTTTGCTCGAAGAAGTTCAATGATTTCTTCTATTTTATCTGTTTTTAATAATATTTTTGCCTCGTCCAGTCCAATTTCAACAATATCACACAAATCTAACAGCGGCGTCAGAGCCTCTACCGCCCTTACTTCATTCCATAGCTTTAATCGAATGTTCGGATCAAAGCTTACTAACACGCCGATCCTTTTCGCTGTCTTTGCAATTTCCAGGTTCATATTTTCACAGGTTTCACTCAATGCTGAAGTTACGCCTGTCAGATGTACTATTTTCGATTTTTTTATCAGTTCTTCACCAATATCACCTGGTGACAGGGTACTTGCCGCAGAATTTCTCCTGTAGTAAAAAACGCTAGTTTCATCCATGGGACCAAACTGTTTTATCATAAGTCCTGTCTGGACGTTCTTTTCTCTTATTACTTCTGTAACATCCACCCCCTCTCCCCGGATTTCCTTAAGAATAAACTCTCCTAATTCATCGTCTCCTAATTTACTTATCCAGCAGCTTTTATGTCCCAGCTTTGATATGCCAATGGCCACGTTACTTTCTGCCCCAGCAATTCCTTTTTTTAATGTATCTACATAACGCAACAATTGTTTTTGTTCAGGTATAAAAACTACCATGGTTTCCCCAACTGTTAAAAGCTCCCATTTTTTTATCTGACTTTCCTCCCTCATCTCCAGCCTCCTTCTTTTAAGACCTGATTCACCATTTCATCCATATCTCTAAGTACGGATCCGGCTTTTTCTCCTTCAAACAATCCTTTTAAAAGTGTGTCTGTTATTATTTTTGCTATTTTAAAGGCTTCTGGAATATAAAAATATTCTGGTTCAACTGCCTTTTCTATTATCCGCTCCATATATTTTACCCAGGGCTGCGCTTTTTGTACGTTATGATTTCTTAGTGTTGACCTTCGAACCGGTGTAACCCCATATTTTATACACCGAAACTGATCAAATTCTCTGGATGAAAGATATTGAATCACTTGCCATGAAAGTTCTTTATATCTCGCTCCTCCAAGAATCGACCAAGACCACCCCCCTCCGTATGCCGTGCCCCTATATTTTCCTATTCCCGGAACCTGACAGATCCCCAGTTTTTCCGAAGATATTTTATTGTCTTGATTATAAAATATCTGAGGGAATACAAAGGAAGAAACATTTAAAAGCATAAGAAGCTTTCCCTCACACATTTCTCTTGCCAGATCGAGGACCGTCAGCCGGTCTGTATTGGAGGGCATACAAGAAAATAAGCCGCTGATTTGTTCATAAGCTTTAACACCTTCTGGACTGTACGCATTCGATGTAAGATTACGTTCGGCAATTGTTCCGGTAAACTGCCTGCCTCCCGTTGACACCACCCTTGTATACCAGTCCAGAACTGGAAACAAGCCGTTTCTGCGTCCTGCAATTCCTGTTCCATACAAACCGTGGCTAATATCCGAATACTCTAATGCAAGCTGCTGAAACTCATTCCAGTCGGCTGGTTCCTGTAAGCCATATTTCTCAAATATATCCTTTCTATATACTAAAAAGGTAGCGCCTGTGTGGGTTCCTGGAAGTGCGACCAAACTCTCGTGCGCGCTTCTTCCCGGTACTCCCCTATCCATATCATGCCATCCACAATAATTTATATATGCCTCGAAAAAATCACCTTCCAGACCTTCCTTTGTCTCAGCCCAGGTCATTTTCTCCTCCCGCATATATTTGTTCAGATCAAACAAATGCTTTTTTTGTGCGAGGGACTGCGCCCACAGGGGTGCATACGCACATACATCAAAAGCCGGTGTTTTATGTTTGATTCCACTCATAATTTTTTGATGGTACACCTCAATAGGCAGTTCCTCTACTTCAATCTCATTACCTGTAAATCGTTTTAGCTCTTCCCGTTTATCTAATATCGATATTCCATCATATTCTCCGGCATTTACCGCTATTTTTATCATGATGTTCACTTACTCCATTTTTATATAATTTGCACCCAAAACATCAAAATCTCCACGTATTGCATACAGCTCCCCGTTTGTAATTTCTATTTCAAGGAAAACAACCTGTTCCTTTAAATCTGAAAGTTTCCTCCCGCCGGTCCACTTAGGAGTCCAGTCTACAAGGTTGATTTTTTTGCAGGTGCATTCCTCATAAGACATGCCCTCTATTACCTGTCCGCTCTCATCCAACATACGCACTTTTACTGTACCATAAGGTGCACACACATTTAAACAGAGTCTCTCTCCGTAAAACTGAAGAGCTTTGGTACAGACATTCCCCGTCCCCTCCGCAAGCAAATATACAAATCCATCTTTTCTTAAATCATACCGAAGCAGCGCGGCGTCATTTTCATCCTGGTATCGGAACATGTCACCCTTTGAACCACTTCCATATATGTATATGTGGTTTTTATGTTCTATTACAGATGTTGGGAATACGCTTCCTCCACCGTGCTCTCCCCGTTTATTCCGGGCAATAAAGGGCGTATGAGATAACCGCTGAAAGACTTTTCCATTGTAGCTGTATACCAGCTGGCAGTCCATATAGCCCTTAAGAGGGTTTAATTTTATTTCGCCTTCATCTCCGTGAAACATCCACAATAAACCAATATACATATGTTCATAAGGCACAACTATCAAAGTATATGTTTCAGCAATGCACTCATCCTCTCCATCCGCCTGCATCACAAACATCGGATCTTCAATATTCTGAAAATCACGGGTTCCATAAAACACTATTCGTCTGTCATGTAGCCGGAACCAGTTTGAAATATAATATTTCTCATCCTCTTTGTTATAAAAAATAGAGGAAGGCGAATGAAACAATTTTTCCCCATCGTATTCCAGCTTTTCTGTAGTCCATACCTTTCCGTCCCTGGAATACGCAATTCTTTCCTGGGGGACTCCATTCACATCAAAAAACCGGAATAATAGCTTTAGCCTTTTATTTTCATCTTTTTCCATATTGTCATAATATGCCGGCCCACCGTCAATCCTAGCGTCTCCCATTTCGTTTGTCTGCAGCTGCGTCTCTCTGGAAAGCACTGGTTCTTCGCTGTTTTTTTTCCAATGAATTCCGTCTTTACTGTTTGCTCTGTGAAACTCCACAGTTTTTATCCAAAATCCTGCTGTTTTATCATATGAAAAAGGTACTGTCCTTCCATATATTGCAGTCCATTCTCTGTTTTGAGGATCCCACCAGACAGTCGGATAATTCCAAACGCCCTCCGTCATGTTGTCCTCAAAAACAGCTTCTTCGCATAGTTCAGGTGTTCCCAGTCTGCGAAGCATTCTCGTTCTTCTGGCTATTTTCCAGTCATCAAAGAAAAGTATTATTCCCATAATTTCAAGTATCTTTTCGCATTCAATCCCATTATCTTTTCTAAATCATAATCCGATAGACCAACTTCTGATAACAGGTTTAAATTTAATTCCTTGTCCATATTGTCTGTTCCAAATAAAATCCTGTCCGCTCCCAACACCTCTGTATATCTCTTAATTAGATCTTTTGCCTGTACCTTTGGGTAAACCATTTTTGTACACAGATCTGTAATACCGGCAATGTCGATCACAATATTCTCATTTCGAAGAGCAATCATGATTCCATCCTGATACCAGTTTCCTCCTCCGTGGCACATATTAATCTTCAGCCCTGGCAGATCATGGGCCAATTCATCTAGATTGTGGGGCATAGCCGGAATATATCTGTCAATCAATGGTACAGGTGAAAATCCTGTGTGAAATGCCACCGGTATATCCAGCTCAATGCATGTTTCATAAAATGGATACACTCTTCTATCATTTACCTCGAACCCATAATGTGCCTGATGTATTTTGACTTCTTTAAATCCTTTGTTTTTCACCAGCTCCCTTATTTCCTCGATTGAGCTATGCTCTAATGGATTCAGACAGGCACAGGCGGCAAAACGATTTGGGTACATCGACACGGCCTTGGCAATCCACTCATGAGAGGTCATTGTTTTTAGGCCATATTCTGATATATATTCTCCGTAATGGAATTCTCTCTCTGCATCTGGAGGCATGGCAAGCATAACTTTTGTATCAACCTGATACTGATCCATTTCTGTTATAATTTCATTGACATCCTCTATAAATATTTTTTCAATATCCTCTTTACTTTTAGGAATTTTTCTTGGTCTGCTATCAATGCCTAGAACTCCTTTTCTAGGCGGATGAGCGTGTGAATCTATGACTAACATTGTATCCTCCTTGCATAACACTGAAAAATATCATTCAAAAGCTGCATATCTTTTTTGCCCTCTTCAATATTTGTATCTGGTGTTTTGTTTTCCACCACGCATTCATAAAAATGAAGAAGCTCATTGCGGAAGGCCTCATCAAAAGACACTGTGATTTCTCTTTCTTCAATCCTTCCATCTTGATTCTCTGTAATTTTAATAAGCGTCGGGCAGTTTCTGATATATGGATGCGGAAATTTCACCGTAATCGTCTGATCCAATCCATAGGCTGTCAGCTCCTCATCAAACCATTTCTGATTTGTATAGCCAACCTCTAAAATTGCTTTTACCTGCTCTCCATAATCCAATTCTGCTATCAGCATGTTTCCACTATCCCAAATATCGCAGTAACTGATCCCTGCAGGCTCTCCGAAAGCAGAGCGAAGAATGTCAATATCATGTACTCCTGCCAGCAGCAGACGAAAATATAGGTCCTCGGACAAATTTCCTGTGACTTTTTTAAGATTTGAATAAAAATTCTGGTTTATTTCATCCTTTATACACTGCTTTACATCTGTCCTTCTCCTCGATTCATAAATCTCCGGCTGGGAAGCGGCCAGCCCGTCACATACATCCCGCGCACGGATCATCCTAAGTCCTTTCATGTTCTGAATCAGTTCTCTGGCATATCTATATCCGGAATCGTATCTTTTCATTTCGCCAACCATAAGTATGACATGATTTTCCAACACTGCTTTTTCTATTTCCTTTGCCTGATCAATATTTTCACAAAGCGGTTTTTCCACCAGGATATGTTTTTTTGCTTTTGCCGCCTCTATACACACTTCCGTATGGTTACTGTTTAAAACAATAACTGCTTCAACCTCCTCATCACGCAGCAGATCATGCCAGTCCATATAACACTTCTTAACCCCATACAGATTTCCGTAATAGTCTAACAATTTATTAGAAATATCTGAAAAAGCTATAATATCATATTCATCTAATTCATGAACGTATGGAAGCCACACAATTTGCGCGACCTGTCCGCAGCCAATTACGCCTACTTTTAATTTTCTCATCTTCTCTTCTCCATATCTTCTCATTGTTTTACTCCACCCTCCATAAATCCTTTTAAAAAGGATTTCATCAGAGGGATAAACATAACCAAAAGTGGTACGAAATTCAGTGAACATCCTGCTAATAGTCTGCCCCATTTTTGATCGGTATGAGACATGTATGCCTGAAGCGCAAGAGGAATGGTTTTCTTATCTCCGCTTGTGATAATGATTGAAGAAAACATATATTCCCCCCATGAATATATAAAGGCATACATGCCCGCCGCCAAAATACCTGCCGCCGCAAGAGGAATAAGAATTCGCGTAATAATCTGAAACCGATTTGCTCCGTCAACTCTGGCTGCCTCCTCCAATTCCCGTGGGATTGCGTCAAAAAATGATCTCATTAACCATGTGCAAAATGGAGCGACCAATGCTGTATGCACCAGCATAACTCCCAGCTGCGTGTCAATTAAATTCATGCCCGCCAATACGTCATAAATTGGATATATGGCCAGTATTGTCGGAAAAACATACATAAAAAGCATCAATTTCGCAATAATTTCTTTACCTCTGAATTCGTATCTTGATAATCCGTATGCCCCCATTACGCCGAGAGCAATTGACATACCAGTCACCCCAAAGCTTATCTTCAGACTGTTAAATAGATTTTTACGAAATGCCGTTACACCTACTGACTCCAACAATAAATCTTTATAATTCTGCAGTGTAACCTGCAAGGGGAGCATCTTTACCATACCTGTTTTTATAGCCCACTCACTCTGAAAGGAGGCGTCAATCACATAAATAAAAGGTAAAACCAGAATCAATGCAAACAGAAAGATTCCTATATAAAAAATGATAGAATGACTCATTTTGTGGAAGGGCTGTATCCCATATCCATTTCTTTTCATAATATATCTCCTTTTAGAATTCCACTTTTTTAAAAAAGCTTTTTCCAAACAAAATTCCGATTGCTATTAAAAGTATACCTATCATACTTGCAAAAGCTAATGACTGCCCAACCTGAAATTCAGAAAATGCCTTTTCATATATCATAATAGGAACCGTATACGTAGCATAATTGGGACCGCCTTTGGTCAGGATGTATATCAATGAATAATTGCTAAACGTCCATACGATTCCTAAAAACGCCATAAAACTAACCATTGGACCAGCAACCGGCAAAGTGAGATGAGATAAAATTTTTATAAGTGAGGCGCCGTCTATTTTCATTGCTTCATATAATTCATTTGGAATTACGCTAAGCGCTGATGACATAAGAAGGACGCCAAATGGGAAAAACTGAAGAAAATTTAGAAATATACAAATTCCCAGCGCCCATTTGCTGTCTCCAAGAAAATTAATACTACACTCTATCAGGCCAAGGTTTTCTAAAATTTTATTCACAATACCTAACTGAGGCTCCAGAAGCCATTTCCACATCATGGAAAATCCTACCACAGGTGTCATCCAGGAAATGAGCATACAGCCCATAACAATTTGTTTTCCCACAAAATTTCTATTTATTAATATTGCAATTCCCATTGGAAATACTGTAGTTAAGATCAAGCCTGAAACAACCCAAACCAGTGAATTCTTAATAGCAATGCCGAATTCTTCTGTTTTTATAATTGAGATATAATTTTGCAAGCCTGAAAAATTCATATTCCCAAATCCATACTTTGTCGCAAAAAAAGACAGCAGAAATCCCTTTATAAACGGATATAATAAAAATACGGCAACCACGACCGCCAACGGGGCCAAAAACAAATATCCTATCTTCTGATTTTTCTGTTTCACATTCCTGTTCCTTTCTGTATCGCAGACACTTCCGAAATACTTTTATCGAGAGTGTCTGCTCCGATTTTCTATTGATCATTTATTTTGTTTATTTGATTATTTGCCCATGATACTGCTTCTCCAACATCAGTGTTGTTTAAAAGTGCTTTCTGAAGCATATCTGATATTATAAATGAATTATATATCTCCGCCATATTCATATTTACTGCCCCATATTTATTGCCAATAGCATATGCTTCCTTAGATGATTCCATAGCTGTATTCAAAAAGTTATCCAAAATAGCCCTATCCTCAGATCCTTCTTTCATATCAAAATTTTCCTTAATGGGAAAGTTTTCCTCATCAAAATATCCAGATGTCATTAATTCTGCTCCAGCCTCGGTTGTCGGCAGATAAAATCCTGGTTCCTGGCAAACTGTAAGAATCCAGCTAATCTCAGGTTTCTCTAAAAATTCTATAAATTTCTTACATGCTTGATAGTGTCCTTTCTCCTGAGCTCCTTTTGTTACTGTAACAGCATGGTTGAAGCTTGTTTTATAGCTTTCAGAAAAATCATCTGGTTTTGGAAAAGGTGTTGCTGCTATATCCAGATCCCCATTTTCAAAAAAAGCCGCTAGATTTGGTGCATGATATGGCATCATAGCAAACGTGCCTGCCGCCCAGTTGGATTCAATTTCTCCCCATGACCATCCCGAGGCCGCCGGTGGAGCATACTGATATAAATCTTTATAAAATTCCAATGCATTTACAGTGTTCTCATTGTCAAACCCAATGGTCCCATCCTCATTAAAAATATCTGTATTAGCCGATGCCATAAACGCACCAAAGGTATCCGTCGCCAGTGCATCTCTGGAACAAGTAATACCAATACCATATTGATCAATTTTTCCGTCCCCATTCGTATCTGCCGTCAGCTTTTTTGCATATTCTTCTAATTCAGACCAGGTTTTGGGCGGTTCTTTAAACCCCGCCGCCTCCAGTACGCTGGGGCGATACATAAGTGAATAGCAAATGCTGTCGATAGGCACTGCCCAATAATGATCATCCACTTTGTAACTTAATAAAGTGGAGTCAATAAAGTCCTGTTCATTGTCAATAGATTCAACAATATCATCTACTTCCACGATTCCGCCTGCAAGATAAGCTGAAGACCAGCTTGTATCAGATACCACATTCATATCAGGCATTGTATTACTTTGAATTGCACTTAACATTTTAGCCTGTACATCCTCCCATAATACGACCTCCATATTTACAGTGATATCCGGATTTTCTTTCTGAAATTTATCAATTACTGTATTCCATGCCGTTACCCTTTGTTCTGTTGGCTCATGCTGCCAAATTGTCAATTCCACTTTGTCCTTGCTGCTTCCGCTTGGATTTGTACTCTCTTTCCCCGCGCATCCTATCGTTGACAATGCTAAAACCATAGCAAGGCTTGCAGCCAGATATCTGTGTTTCGTTTTCACCTTCATAAATTTTTACCTTTTCCTTTCTTTTGATATACACCTTTAAGTTTACGGTTCCCATATTTCAATATATTTTCACCTCCCTTTTTGAGGGACCGGTCCCTGATTGAGTAAAAAAATCTGGAATCAGATTTTTTTTTCAGACCCTTTCAATATCAGTCGGGGCTGCACAACTTCCGTCCTCCTCGGGAGCTGTGGGTTAGCTATCCTGTCCATAAGCATCTTTCCAGCCAACTCCCCCATGTTATCACATCTTCCTACATAACTTAAATTTAATCCTAAGATATCCGTAAAATCTAAATAGTCAAATGAAATACACCGGATATCCAGACCTATTTTCAAGTTACTTTCAATGACAGCTTTCATAAAGCCAATCGTAGCAAAATTGTTCGTTGTAAACATGGCGTCTGGAAGTCTGTCCTCCTGAATGCATTTTTTCACCAGATCATAGGCTGTCTCCATTGTAAAATCGCCTTTTAAAATAAATTTCTCACTAATTGGAATATGAAAATCTTTCATAGCCTGCATATATCCTTCAAAACGTTCCCTTGCCAATTTCATTTCCAAATTACCGGTTATAATTCCTATCGTTTTGTTTTGACCTTTTATCAGTGCCTCCGTCGCCTGATATGACGCCAAATAACCATCAAAAAAAACTCCATCCCATACAGAACGGGATAATGGGCGATCAACCACTACAACTGGAGCCTGCAAACGGATAAGAAGCTTTCTTAATTGTTCCTGATATTTCGGGTCTTCATAAGAAAAGGTGGGCTGAAGAATAACGCCGCTAACCCTTTGTTCTATAAATGCCAATATTGCATCACTTTCTTTTTTGGGATCATTATCTGTGTTGCTGAAGTTCATCATATATCCATTTTTTCCCACGACACTCTCGACTCCCGTTAGAATCTCATTAAAAAACAGATTGTTCGCCTGAGGTATGATAATTCCGATAGAATTTGTCTGGCGTTTTGACAAATTTCTTGCTACAGCTGAAGGATAGTACTCATATTCCCGCATAACTGCCTCTATCTTTTCTCTCGTCTCATCACTCACATATCCTGTATTATTGATTACTCTGGAAACGGTAGATTTTCCAACTCCAGCTAACTGGGCTATTTCTCTTATATTCAGCATACTTTCTCCTTTTATGGAACCGGTTCTATATTTATAGATTAACATCATCACATTCTCTTGTCAACACAATTATTATTTTTAGCAACTATATCCAAACTTTTATATTGATATTTGTATATTATATACTATACTGGTTAAATATTGATATGTACATGACTCCTAGAGAGATACAGTAAATAAGTGCCTTCGGCACCTCAACTTCCCTGCCCCTCAATCTTTGAGGGGTAAAGGGGTTTTCTTTTTTGTTACTTTGCTCCATAATTGTTTTATGAATATACTGAAAACAATTTTTAAAAACCATTATGAAGAAATGTTATATATTCTACATCCTCGCCCTGTTTTTATTGTGAATGTTGAAAAAATAATTAACTGCGGGGATCCTTCCTTTGATGGTACCATGTATGAACGCCCTCATTGTGGTGAGTTTAAATTCGTCCCTTTCCGTTGTCATTCCAAATTCTGTCCTACCTGCGGTAACAAGTGCAATATTGAACGCTCTACCAATATGTCCTTTAATTTAATCCGCTGCTCTCATCGACACTGTGTTTTTACTATTGATGAGACTCTCCGCCATTTTTTTGGAAGACCGCTCTCTTTTAAACTGCTTTTTCTTGTTGTTCGTAATGTGATTCTTCATCTATTTTTAAGAAAAACAAATCGAAGAACTTTGTTCCCGGCTTTATTTGCGTCCTTCATACTTTCGGGCAACCTCTTGAATGGAATCCAGATATTCACTGTCTCCTTACTGAAGGTGGCTTCTCTAATGATGGTTTCTGGCGTGTTGTAAGACATTTTAGCTATTCCTATTTGAGACTCGCCTTTCAAACTGCTCTCCTCAACGAAATGGAAAAACATTTAGGTCCTTCTTTCAAAAAAGTAAATGCTTCTATTTATCGCAAAGATAAAAACGGTTTCTACATATATGCTAAGCCTAATCTTTGCGATCCTGATACTGTCATAAAATATATTGGCCGGTATCTCGGGCCACCTGAGATCGCCTCTTCAAGAATTGATTCCTATAATGGGACCCATGTCACTTTCCATTACTAAAGGCATGAGGATAACGCATATGTGGAGAATACACTTTCCGCACTGGATTTCATCGCTCTTTTAATTCAACATATCCCTGAAAAGCACTTTAAAACAACTAGGTATTATGGCCTTTATGCAAGATATCGCGCCTCTGACAAGGCCCTCTTTAAAGCCATACCAGCGTTTAAACATAAAATCCTGTTGGATTTCAATCCGTCGCGCTCTCTTTTCCTTCTGTCTTTCGGGTATGACCCTCTTCAATGCCCAAAATGTATGCACAAAATGGAGTTTCTTGAACTCTACCATAATCACAAACCAGTTTCTCTCGTTAAACTCTATGAAAGGGCAATGGCAAAATATCGTTGCCGCTCCAGTGGCAAATCTGCTTGATTCTCCTTCCCATCTGTTTCATACTGTAAGTATCAAAGATGGGAGGCAATTACAATGGAGCTAAACAAATAGAGAAGCTTAGACAAACATATATCAACAATCCTCCTGAAGGTATGACTTTCAAACTGGTTAGAGATATGACTGATTCAGACTTGCTGGACATGCATTACTTTCTGGTTGAGGATGATGACGAATTTGAAGAAGGTTTTTATATCTTCTAAACTCATCATTTGTTTCTTATGCCCGCAAAAAGGGGCCTTTTTAATTTCGTCTCCTCCATTCGGAGGAATTTCTTATAATATGAACTAACCGCCAAGCCTAATATCTTACCTCCCCTCTATCCATAACGGTAGAAGCCTTATCCCCTTCAAGAATAAACTGCTTTGGAGATATCCCGCAATATTTTTTAAATACCCGGCTGAAATAGCTGCAATCGTGATATCCAACAAGCTCTGCTGCTTCTGCAATGTTATAACCTGCCGCCAGATATGCCTTTGCCTGTGCAAGCCTTACCTCGTTTATGTAACTTGTGATATTTACTCCATATTTTTTCTTAAAAAGCCTGGACAATACATCCTTATTCATGTAGTACTCCTGAGCCAGGCTGCTCAGTGAAATATCCCGGGCATATTCCGCATCGATCCGTTCCCTTATCTGCCCCACAATATCTTTCCTGCACTCAATACCTGCTCCACGGCTCTCGTCTGCGTGCTGCTCACAAATTTTTTTCAGCGCCTGGTTCAGTTCATTCCGGTTAATTGGTTTTAATATATAATCTACCGCGCCATATTTTAAAGCGATTCTGGCATATTGAAAGTCATCATACCCGCTGATGACGATAACCGAAGGATTCATCTTTTCCTCCGCTATAAACTTCAGAACCTGGTCTCCGGAGCAGCCGGGCATTTTCATATCCAGCAGGATCACATCCGGGTTCTTCGCCTTAATTAACTCAACAGCCTCTATCCCATTCTGTGCCTCTCCGACAATCTCCATATTGTTTTCTTCCCAATTACCAATCAGGCGTATAGTCCGACGGATAATCCGTTCATCATCTGCAATTACTACTCTCAGCATCTGCCTTCCCTCCTGGCACCGTAATCTTCACTCGAATACCGCCTCCGTCCCGCTGTTCGATACTTACCCCATATGCCGGGCCAAATTGCTGCCGGATACGTTCGTTAAGGTTCACCAGTCCTTTTTGCTTGTATCCATTCGCTGGCGCCCCTCCTTTGCTATTCAGCATATTCTGAATTTCCTTTAACCGTTCAGCCTCGACGCCATCGCCGTTGTCTTCAATGTAAAATTCACACACCTTATTTTTCAGCTTTAGCTGAAAATCCACCCCGCAGGGGCATGAGATACGGGGTGCCCTTGGGGATACCTTATTTTTCAGCTTTGCTGAGAACCCGCCCGCAGGGCTTGCGTTACAAAATGCCCTTGGGTATATATCTTCTTTTATGATATCATAAATACAGATATGAACTGCTTTTGTAGTTTTTTCCATCCCATGCTTGATGGCATTTTCTACAGGAAGCTGTAATGTAAACACCGGAACCAGCATATCCAGAGCCTTATCCGAGAGTTTAATCTCCAGGCTGATCTTATCACCAAACCGGTATTTTTGAATGTCCATATAATCCCGGACAATTCTGACTTCTTCGGATACCTTCACAATGCTCTTGCTGTTGTTAAGACTGTATCTTAAAATCCCGCTTAGTGCATTGTTGATCTCCTCGATTTCCAGCACATTATTCTCAATTGCAATTCCGCTGATCGTCTGCAAAGTATTATATAAAAAATGCGGGTCTAACTGCGCCTGCAGAGCCTCTAATTTGGCCTGCTTTTCCTGAATCTGGCTTTGATATTCCGATTCGATCAGGGTATTGATTCTCAGATTCATTTTCTCAAAGCTGGAATAAAGGGTTCCCACTTCATCGCTTCTCTTTGCCAGCAGCGGCTCCTCGTAGCTTTCCCCCTGCTTATAATGCCGCATGGTACCTGCAAGATTCTCTATCGGCTTCATAGTACGATTGATTATATAGTATAAAACCAGGATTCCCAGGCCGAATATCATAAGCACAAGTATGCAGTTGCTGATAAACTGTGTTTTAATCCCTTTCATAATCTGGACTTCCGGCACAATCTTTACCATTGTCCAGCCTTCATTTTGGGATTTATCCGCGATTACAATGCATTTTTTATTATCGATCTTCTGTCTGAACCAATATCCGGATTCGTCATGAATACTGACTGCATCCTTCAAGCTGTTCAGCGCTTTCTCCTCCCGCTCTTCGCTGTCATAGATTAACTGAAGGTCATTATCAAATATTAATAACTCTTCCTCCTCGCTGTTAAACTGTCTGTAAAGTGTATCGAGCCTGCTCTTATTGATATTTACGGAGATAACAAAATAATAATCGTCATTCTTTAAAGGATACTGTATATATCTGGAAAAGCAAATGATATCTTTCTTTTCGTACCGGATTTCTTTTGACACCGTTACCGCCAATGCATTACTCGTTTCCGCCGCAGTATACCAGGGCATCTCTTCCAGATCATGACCGTTTAAAATGTACAGCGTATTCTCCGTTGATTTAATAGGAATATGGTTAAATGAAACTTCGTCCATTATATAAAATTTGTTTGATGCACTGGAATATAAATAAATACTGTCGATATCGCTTGCCGAATTATATTTACTTGCAAGAATATTGTATATCTGGTTATCTTCGCTGACCGATTCCTCGCCGCCGCTTTCCCAGAATATTTTATCATAAAACATTTCTTTTGATGCAACAGATAAATCATCCACGATCCCGGAAAAGTAATTTGTATTTGCCTGATGTAATATCTGCATATTATTTGATATAATTTCTTCTTCTCTGGAATGATACATGTATAAATACATCAGACAGACTGTGATGATCTGTATGAAACAGATGATTCCTATTACGAAAATAATCTGGTTGACTAGTTTGCCTTTGATTAAACGGAGATACAGCTCCTTGGCTTTGCTTAACATGACCTCACCTCCTGTGGATCTCTGAATCATATTTTAGCAGAAAACTTTTTGAAAAGCGAGTCTGGGGGAAAACGATATTTTAGCATTGAGTTTCTAACTTTAAAATGTTAAACTCCTTTTGAGAAGGTAAAAGGAGCTGATGTCAATGGTTACATATAGCGATTTATTCACTTTTGTAATTATGATTTGTGCGATAATAGCTCTTGTTGTTAACATCTTTAAACACAAAAAGCAGTGCCCTCGGTCTGGTAAACTAAGGCGCTGCTTTTAGAGCTGATACTTACCGGCAGCCAGGTGTGTGCTGGCTTTCGGCTCTCTTGTTAAGTATATTATAGTCAATATATAACGGATTCTGTCAATTATATATCTTCCGACCATTCCAAACCACCCGCACCGTGGATGAATGAAGGAGAATATAGCTTTTACGAGGTTATTAAAATGTTGAAGATTATTATTTCACCTGCTAAAAAAATGAATCTTATAGATGAATTTAGTTTTAAGCTTACGGATCCGGTTTTTCTGGAGGAAACCGGATATTTACATACTCTTTTGAAGGAGATGGCACTGGAAGAACTGCAGACATTGTGGCATTGCAGCGACAGGCTTGCCAAACAGAATTATGAACGTCTTCATTCTTTTTCTCCGAATCGTGCTTCCAGCCCTGCACTGCTTGCTTACGAAGGAATCCAGTATCAGTATATGGCTCCACAGGTTTTTTCGGATTCGCAGTGGGATTATGTTTCTGAGCATCTTTATATTTTATCTGGGTTCTATGGAATTCTGAAGCCTGCCGACCGGGTGATCCCTTACCGCCTTGAGATGCAGGCTAAATTGGAAACAGAGGAGGCACGGGATCTTTATCGGTTCTGGGGCCGCAGGATGTATGACTTATTGACCGGGAAAGACGGGGAATCTGATGCTGTTCAGATCCTCAATCTGGCTTCTGCCGAATATAGTAAAACAATTCTGCCATACGTCAGAACACCGCATTCTCAGGTAACCTGCATTTTTGGTGAAAATATAAACGGGAAAGTAAAGATGAAGGGAACTCAGGCGAAAATGGCGCGCGGGGAGATGGTCCGCTGGATGTCTGAACGGTACATCGAAGATATCACCGAGATACGCGGATTTGATCGTTTGAATTATCGTTTTCATCCGGAATTCTCCTCGGAGACGGAGTATGTTTTCCTGAAGAATCCGATGCCGCCAGGCCGATGATCTGAACCTTTTTCATATTCTTTGCCGCCACTTTGCAAAGGGGTCTGACCCCTTTTGTTTGTATTTGCATTTTTCATAACTCATAAGTCACTGCCTTCTATCAGCACGGCCCGGCACGGGGCTCCGTCGCATCCCCCCAGCTTTAACGGCTGGGCGCACAGAAAGTATTCGCCGCACTCCACGTCTGACAGATACAGGCCTTCCAGTATGGCCATTCCTGCACCCAGCAGGGTTTTATGCACTCCGGCCGGCGAATCTTCCGGGCCCACGGTCAGGCTTTCTACACCTGTCAGCTCCATGCCCGCCTGCGCAAATACTCTGGCTGCATCCTCCGTGAAGACAACACGGCCTTTCCATAATACCTTTTTCTCTTTCCCTGCTATGATCCTGCAAGCCTGCTCTGCGTCCAGTATGCCGTCAAATTCTACCACACTGCACGGCCCCATAACCTGCTTCAGCGGCAGCTCATCAACCGCCCTGCCCTCATCCAGAAAATGCCTGGGGGCATCCATATGGGTTCCGTTGTGTGTACACATTTTCAGGTATGTGAGATTGCACCCATCTCCGTTTCTCACCTGCATCAGACGCTCACATTCAGGCGCCGGGTCTCCGGGATATACGGCAGAGCCGAATAATTCTCTCGAAATATCATAGAACTTCATTCTGTTTCTCCTGCCTCTCCCTTTTCTTCCAAAATCAGCCGTTTGAGGGACTCACGGAAGCGGTCATCATCCTCCTGCGTCCGCTTTTTAGGCCCTTTGAGATGATTTTTCCTGGTCTTTCTCCTGACCTCTTTGGCTATATGCCGTTCAAACATCATCTGATCGATATTCTCCGCTGTATACCATTTTCCGCTCTGATGGATCGGAAATACGCCTTTTCCGAGGCACATGGAGGCCACACCGTAATCCTGCGTCACGACAATATCTCCTTTTTCCGCCATAGTAACAATTTTAAAATCAGCGGAATCCGCGCCTTTTTCCACCGTTACAACCTGGCTGTAGTCTGAATGGAACAGGTGCGCCGTGTCACAGACCAAAGTGACCGGAATCTTATTCTGCCATGCTTCGGCTTCCACGATCCCGATCACCGGGCAGGCATCTGCATCTACTATAATCTTCATATTAACAATTCCCCACGAATACATTTTTCAGATACTTACGCGCCGTTTCTGCAAGAAGGTACACCCGCCCTATATCCGTGGGCCCTCTGTCTTCCATGTGATATCGTGGAAAGAAACGGGTTACATGCAGAGGAATCTCCCCGCCTAAAGATGCGATCCACTGCGCTTCCTCTTCCATTTCCTCCAGGCTGTCATTTTCTTCCGGCACAATCAGCGTTGTGATCTCTACATGGCAGGATTCTGCCGCACGCCGGATAAACGCCTTCACCGTCTCCAGATCGCCTCCCAGCTTCCTGTAAGAGTCCGCACGAAACCCCTTCAGGTCAATATTCATGGCATCCGTAAACGGCAGCAGCTCTTCCAGCACTTCCTGGGTTACCGAACCATTGGTGACAAGAACGTTCACCATCCCCGCTTCTCTCACAAGCCTTGCCGTATCCCGCACATACTCCCAGCCGACCAGCGGCTCATTGTAGGTGAACGCCACGCCGATATTGCCGGCATCTTTATACTCCAACGCTTTATAGGCAAGATCCTTTGGGGAAATATACAATGTACCCCCAGCCGCCTCATCCGCCATGGATATCTCGTAATTTTGGCAGAAAGGGCACCGCAGGTTGCATCCATAGCTGCCTACCGATAAAATCCTGCTCCCCGGGCGGAACATTTTCAGCGGCTTTTTCTCGATTGGATCCAGGGCCATGGAGGTCACCAGCCCGTAGTTCCCGCATATGACCGTCCCATTTTCATTCCTTCTGGCCCCGCAGATTCCGGTCTGCCCGGGCCTCAGACTGCAATGGTGCATACATACCTGACAGACTTTATTCATGCCGTACCACCTCAAACCGCTCCAAGCGTACTTCTTCGTCTCTGCTGATGCCGGCCTTTCTCTTTGCGATATCAATCTGCTCCTCCACCGTCTCCACGCCTTCCAGATTCGGAAGCAGAAGCCCCCGCTTATGCCCTTTTGAGACGATGACCCCATACCGTTTTACATCCAGTTCATCCGGTGAATCCACCGGCTCTGTCTCTCCCATTACGTCCACGCTGATTACGAGCCTGTCCAGTTCTTCCGGCTCCACCGCAGGAAATCTGGGATCCCTGGAGGAAGCACTGATTGCATTGTCTATGATTTCCTCCGCAAGTGAGCCGCGTACTGCCTGAATGGTCCCGATACACCCCCGCAGCTGCCCGTCTTCCTTAATAGAAACAAAAGCGCCGGCCCTCTGGCTGTACAGTTCCCGGGGCAGCCCTTTTGGCACCTGTATCTTTCTGCCTGTGCGCACATGTTCCTCTATCGTCTGCCTCGCGAGCTGCACATAGGCATCTTCCTGACCCCGCTGTTCCAAAATCCTGGCCTTTTCCTCTGCCTCAAACTTTGCTTTAAACTTCCGCTCAGAATCCTGCCCGCAGGGCACATAAGCGCACACACCGTAGCCGACACCGAAAGGCCCCTCGTAAGAAAGCCGCTCTGCCACGACCGCCATTCCATCCAGAGCACCAGCCATAATTGTAAATGCCCGGTGTCCGCATTCTCCCGCATTTTCACAAAAGTCTTGGGAAAAATCCAGCAGTTCCTCAAATGCGCCTCTGCCCATCACATCCATGATCCGGGTATCGTACTCCGGACCTTCCTTTTGATACCCATAAGGGCCGTCCTCCTTCAGCCGGTGTGACAGATCTCCGCTGGCAATCAGCACCGTCTTTTTGTCCAGGTGTTCTATGGTTTCGCCGATATACTGTCCCAGTTCATAATGTCTGATCAGCGGAAATCCCGAAAGCCCTATTCTTACCAATTTGTATCCTGTCCAGTACTGGTTCACAAAATACAGGGGCACCATAGTCCCATGATCCAGGCGCTTATCCCGCTCTCCCAAGGTTCCTGCCGGCAGTTTCCAAGCCTTAGCCAGACTGCCCAGATAGTCTATGAACTCTGTATCAAATGCAGCTTCCAGCTTCACCTGGCCTGCCCCAAACTGGCCAAAGTCCCCTTTGGCCCCCTTTCCGGGTGAAATATGAAAGTAATCCGCATACATGACTTGATGGGGTGAGATCAATACGATCGTCTCAGGCTGCAGCTCCCCGATCCGCCGCGCGACCTTCCCATATGCATCCACCGTACTTTGAATCCTATGCTCCTCACCTCTGCCGATATCCGGTACGATCAGCGGTGGATGTGGAACCATAAATGCCGCCATAATTCCCATAGCCTTCCCTCCTTCTGATTTGTCGTGACAATTCAGTCCGGTCTGAACTGTTTCAATTTATCTGCTTTCTCTTTTTCCGATTCTATATCCCTATTATTTCCCGGCCTTATCCTCCCTAAAATCCCGCCATACCTGTTCCAGACGCCCGGGCTCTCTCATCAGCATCCAGCCGCCAAGCGCCATGCACTCTGCCACGTACAGCATCCCTTTCTGCCCGATACTCATCCCTGCCTGGGCCGTTGTGGTCCAATGATGAAGCGGCGTACCTTTACACATCACCGCCGCACTGAGCATCACCGTGGGCACTGTGTGGCTCACATCCGATACGTCAGTTCCGATGTTCAGAAGTACCGGTTCCTCCTCCAGCGGCTCCAGCCCCGTAAAATAAACGCCGTTATTTTGAAATCCTGCCGCTTCGCTTATCTTACGGGCAAACTCCAGCTCTTCCTCCGTATGCTCCGGAAGGGGAATCTGTTCCATAGCCTCGTAAAACAGTTCTGCCAGCGCCCGGTTCACCTTCATCTCTCTGTTGGAGGTCACAAGCTCAATCTCGACTCTCGTCCCCGTCATCAGAGCCGCCCCGCGTGCGCAGTCATCCACCCTGCGGGAAGCATCCTCCGTCCGGTCCCTGCGGCCGGAACGGATAAAATAATTGGTGGAGGCATAGTCAGGCACAATATTTGCCGGGCCGTCAGTATTTGTGTAGGTATAATGCATCCGGACATCCTCCGCCACATGCTCCCTCAGATAATTGACCCCCACATTCATCAGCTCCGCGGCATCCAGGGCAGAGCGCCCCAGTTCGGGGTGTTTGGCAGCATGGGCTGCGGTACCGTAAAACGCATAGTTCTTCACGTCCTGGGCCTGCCAGATATCGTAGCTTACCCGGTTTCTGTCAAAAGGGTGCCATGTGACAGCAGCGGACAGATCGTCAAAAACACCCGCCTCATTCATTTTGATTTTCCCGATGACAATCTCTTCGGCAGGACAGCCGTATACCCGAATCGTCCCCTCCACGCCCGCAGCTTCCATCTGTGCCTTCAGTGCACAGGCTGCTGCTGCGCAGGCCGTTCCCAGAAGATTATGTCCGCATCCATGCCCCGGACCGCCGTCGGTGCGGCACTCCCAGACCGGTTCCTGTCCAAGCCCCGGCAGTGCATCGTACTCCGCCAGATATCCGATGACCGGCTTACTGCTGCCCCACTGTGCTATAAAAGCAGTTTCGAATCCTGCGATCTTCCACTGAATGGAAAATCCCTGTTTTTCCAGAAAAGCGGCCAGCCGCCCGGAGGAATAGACCTCCTGCCCGGACAGTTCCGGATGGCGGAAAATATCATCCGCTGTCTGTATCATTTCCTCTTTATTCTGATCAAACCATACTTCCCATGCTTCTGTGCTTTTCATTCTGCCTCCCTTGAGTGTGTCTTAAAATTGCTTGCTGCAAGATGTTGTCCCAGTTTGCGGGTTATTTACTCCACAATGCTGTACTGCAGATATTCGTACAGCAGCCGGCTCCCTTCCCGAATCTCCGGCGGAAGAAGCGCCCGCGCAACCATCTTTGGCTCCGCAGCCGGGTCTGTCTCGTCAGTTCTTCTAAGCATTGCATAATCTCCGTCAATTTTCTCTACGATATAAAAACATTTCAGCATTGTTTCCTCCTTCTGTTGTACGTTTCCCTTTAAGTCTATCTGAGCTGCTACAGGGACTTAACGTGATTTTTTGTTATTGTTTCAAACACTGTCCGCCCCCACAAGGCCCTGTAAATTTTTCTTTTTGCTCTCAAAATAGATAAACCGGTCAATGGCGTCCAGAATATCCTGGAAGTCCTCCCTAGGGGCCAGCTCGATATACCTGGACAGCAGCTCCTGTTCCTGCTCCCGGTATCTTCCGTAAAAAATATCATACAGATTGTGGCCCCGCATGTATATTCGGATTTCTTCCATATGATTTTTCACATCATCCACGCCGGTTATCTCTCTTCCCAGTACTTCCGTGAGTTTCCTCCCGCTCCGGATTCTGTAGAGATATTCTTTCCATTTTTCCAGAAAAATCTCATAGAATGCCTCCTCTGATTCTATGACGCCAAGTTTTGCCATGACCTTTGGATTCAGAAAATAATTTTCAAATGAATAGTAATGCAGAATCAGTACATTCCGTGGGGTAACCCGGGGGAGCTTATCCGCGTCCTCCGTATTTCTCTCTTCATAATAACGGCAGAGCTGCCATTTCAGCTTTTCCGGATCCTGTCCGTCCCCGTCCCTGATCATCAGAAACTGATCTTTCAGATAGATTTGGTTCATATACTTCAGGTTCGCATAGGTCTTGATGTTCGTGCAGCTATTCGTTGTGATAATGGCGATTCTGGAGAGATTTCCTTCCTCGTCGTATGTCTCTGAATAATATTTTTTAATCAGCAGGGGCAGCCGGCTTTTGTCCTGTTTGCCCTCTACGATGAATACAAAGTTCACATTCATCAGGTCATTGGCCGTATAGCCCAGATCGTCCAGAATTCTGCTGATATCGGTCTTCTCCCGGATTGCTGAACAACCGTCTTCCCCCAGCACAATCTGCCGAATCTGCCTGCTGCTGAAGTTCGGAAGCAGATTCGGGGAGTGGGTGGAGAACATCACCTGATTTTTCCGGGACAGTCTGTACAGGATCTCACCCGATACCTTCTGCAGCTTCGGATGCAGGAAAATCTCCGGCTCCTCCACCATCACGATGCTGGGGACCCTGTCCGGCCCTTCCGCATAAGTTTCCAGAAGAGACAGCATATAGACGCTGCGCATGCCCTTCCCCATCTGTGATACCGGCCGGTTCGCTCTCTTCTCCCTGCCCCGGATCTCTGCGGTCACCAGAAGCATCCTTTCAACGTCCCTGTTCATAGAATAGATGATCTCATCCTGCCCGCCGTTTTTCCGGAAGTTCTCATTCACCTTCCCCGCGAAATCATTCAGATTCAGCTGATAAAGTTTGTAATCCAGCAGCTTTGCAGCCTCAAAAGCGTCCAGCTCTTCCGGTTTTTTCTGGTTGATCAGACCGATGCACGCAAAGCAGTGGCTGCAGAGCTTTGCCTGGTCAAAAATGCAGCAGCCCGACCGCATTCTTTTCAGAAGCGCATCCTCCTGCAGCATCAGCAGGTCCCCCTGAAGCTGATTTAAGTCTCTCTGTGTGTCCATATAATATATCTGTGGAAATACTTCCTGTATATATGGATTGTTCTTTTTTACGCCGTCACTGCAGCGGATACGCCCGTCTTTATTGGCCACAAACTCAAAGGTCAGAATGCCCTTATCATCGAAGGACGGCAGCTTCCTCCTAAAATCCGCCTCCCATGCCCCGAAACGCCTGTACTGGCTGACCACTCCATTTTTCTGCAGGCGGATCAGATCCTCTTCCAGAAATTCCAGAGAGACGAACACTTCGATATTCGAGTTGTTTTCCTGAAAATCTTCCGGCTGGATCCGGTAGGAGCCTCCCACCGCGCGGACAGCATCCAGCACGGCTGTCTTCCCGGTATTATTCTGCCCCACCAGAATCAGGGCATTGTCAATATCCTCGATGTACATGTTGCGAATGGATTTAAAATTTCTGATCCGCAGACTGGTTATCCGCACTTCAGCCACCTCCCTTCCACCTATAAAGCTCCCTCGTGAGCACTCTCGAAAACTCTATGTATATCCTCAAATTATTATACTAAATCGTTCTATCTTTATATGCTTCTATTTTAACACATCTCCTTCCATAAATCCAAGTACCTGAAATCTTGCCTGTTCTACGTACCGAGCCTATCCCGTCCCACCAGCCGAATCAATAGCCGCCCCGTTTACAGAACCATCCCAACAAGCGCTCCTAACTACCGATTTGATGCCCCCAGCAAAATGAAGGGATAGCCGAAAGCCTGCCAAATGCACATATGCCGTTGCGAAGTGCTAAAGCGGGCCTTAGAAATTCTTGGAATCCGGCAGCCGAAAAAGCGGGGAAATTTTGTGATTACCCAATCACAAAATTAGGCGGCCCAGCGCGAGAAATTATCGAATTTCTCGTGATGTGCCGCCTGTACCCCGCATTTTCGGCTGTCGGATTCCTAGAATTTCTTAGGTACGTGTCCGCTCTTCACAGCGGCATATGTGCATTTGGCAGGCTTTCGGCTATCCCTTCATTTTGCGCCCCCATTGTTGTTTGTTGTGGATTCTCCCGCATATTTTTGTGGCTTTTGGTTGACTTCTAGGAATAATACGTTGCTATTTCCCTGTGATTGTTGTATAATAAAGACATTATCTGGATTCTAATTCCTTAGGAGAAAAGAAAAATGAAGAGATCAAAACGTATTGAAACACTGGACCGCCGTCCGGTTAATATGGACGGTTATATTAACGAATGGCCGGAGATGGGTTTTGCAGCGATGAACAGCCCGTATGATCCCAAGCCTTCCATTAAGATTGAAAATGGCAGAATTATAGAACTGGACGGAAAGAAAAGAGAAAATTTCGATTTTATAGACCAGTTTATCGCGGATTATGCCATCAGCATCCAGAGAGCCGAGATGTCTATGACTATTCCATCCTTAGATATTGCCAGAATGATTGTGGACATCCATGTTTCCAGAAAAGAGATTCTGGAGATCGTAAGCGGTATCACCCCCGCCAAGATGGTTGAGGTTCTGAACTGCTTAAACGTTGTAGAGCTGATGATGGGAATGCAGAAGATGCGCGCGCGCAGAACTCCCGGCAATCAGGCTCATATTACCAATCTGAAGGACGATCCGGTTCAGATCGCAGCGGACGCCGCAGAAGGCGCCCTGAGAGGATTTGCAGAGGAAGAGACCACCATGGGCGTTGCCAGATATGCACCCTTAAGCGCCATGGCGCTCCTGATCGGATCCCAGGCCGGACGTCCCGGTGTTCTGACGCAGTGCTCCGCCGAGGAGGCCACCGAGCTGGAACTTGGTATCAGAGGACTGACTACATATGCGGAGACACTTTCAGTGTATGGGACGGAAAAAGTATTTATTGACGGGGACGATACCCCTTACTCCAAAGCATTTTTGAACTCGGCATACGCTTCCCGCGGCCTGAAAGTCCGCTTTACTTCCGGCTCCGGCTCCGAGGTGCTGATGGGAAACAGTGAGAAAAAGTCCATGCTGTACCTGGAATGCCGCTGTCTTTACGCCACAAAAGGAGCCGGAAGCCAGGGGATCCAGAATGGCTCTGTCAGCTGTATCGGAGTACCCGGAGCTGTTCCGGGAGGAATCCGGGAAGTAATGAGCGAGAACCTGGTTGCCGCACTGCTCGGCCTGGAATGTGCATCTTCCAATGACCAGAGTTTTTCCAATTCGGACATGCGCAGAACCGCAAGAACTATGCTGCAGTTCCTGCCGGGAACCGATTTTATATTTTCCGGCTATGCGGCGGAGCCCAACTACGATAATATGTTTGCGGGTTCTAACTTTGATGCAGAGGATTTTGATGATTATAACGTCCTGCAGAGAGATATGCAGGTTGACGGCGGACTCCGGCCAGTCACAGAGGAAGAAGTCATTCAGGTCAGACGCAAGGCCGGAAAGGCTGTACAGGCCGTGTTCAAACAGCTGGGGCTTACGCCTGTCTCCGACGAACAGGTGGAGGCGGTCACCTATGCCCACGGAAGTAAAGACACGCTCCCCCGGGATGTAACTGCAGACCTGATGTCTGCCGAGGACGTACTCAAGCGCGGCATTACCGGCGTGGATGTGGTAAAGGCCCTTGCAGAATCCGGCTATCAGGATCTTGCGGAGAGCGTCCTGAATATGCTGAAGCAACGCGTTGCCGGTGACTATATGCAGACCGCTGCGATCCTGGACAAAGATTTCCATGTGCTCTCCGGCGTTAATACACCGAATGACTACATGGGTCCCGGTACTGGCTACCGTGTCGAGGGCGAACGCTGGGAGGAAATCAAGAAGATTCCTCATATTATCAATCCGCGGGATATATAGGAGGAAAGAGCATGCAGATGAATGAAGATTTAATAAAACAGATAACAGATGCTGTCCTCGCCGAGATAAAGCAGAAAAAGGACGCCGCGCCTGCACCGGCTGCCGTGCCCTCTATGGCAGGACGCGAAAGAATCAATGAAGTAAAGACATCCTATGCGTCTTACCCAAGGGCTGCAAAGGGGTCAGACCCCAAAGAAGTTGTAATCGGGGTCGGCGCCGCATTTCAAAAAGAAATTTTGAAGACGATCTGCGGCATCCCGCTGGACGATGTATTGAAGAACGTGAAGGCAGGGATTGAAGAGGAAGGCATGGTGCCAAGGGTAGTAAAGATCCTGGACACCTCGGATGTATGTTTCATGGCCCTGGAGGCCGCAAAACTGTCCGGCTCCGGCATTGGCATCGGTATCCAGTCAAAAGGAACCACCGTCATCCACCAGAAGGATTTGTACCCGCTCTCCAATCTGGAGCTTTTCCCCCAGGCGCCTCTGATGGATCTGGACACTTACAGAAAGATCGGTAAAAATGCCGCCAAATATGTAAAAGGGGAACAGGTTGTTCCCATCCCCTGCACCAACGATCCAATGTCCCGTCCTAAATACCAGGTCAAGGCTGCCCTGATGCACATAGCCGAGACGGAACAGCTGGACCCTGAAGTCGGAATAATCGAATGGGAGGTAAAGTAGATGCAATACCCATTAGGAGAACACGAAAAAGAAAAGATTACATCCAGGACCGGTAAAAAGCTGACTGATATTACGCTGGATGAAGTGATGAAAAACCGCGTTTCCGCCGATGACATCAAGATATCAAAAGAGGTGTTAAAAGCACAGGGACAGGTTGCCCGGGAGGCCGGCAATGATCCCATGGAAAAGAATTTTGAGCGCGCGGCCGAGCTGGTCGATGTGCCGGATGATGTGATTTTGAAAATGTATGATAAACTGCGCCCCAACCGTTCTACAAAGTTAGAACTGGTCCTGATGGCACAGGAGCTTCTTGAAAAATATAACGCAAGAAACTGTGCGCGCCTCGTTATGGAGGCCGCAGAAGTCTATGAGAAAAGAGGGATTCTGCTTTGAGTTATATCGCTGGAGTTGACATTGGGAATTCTACAACTGAAGTCTGCGTCGGGGAAAGTGCGTCCGACGGCACGATTCACTTTCTGACAAGCGCCTCCTGCCCCACCACCGGGACGAAGGGAACTGTCGCGAATACCCATGCCATCAAAGCGGCTCTGAAGCAGGCCATGGGCAGGATCGGAAGGGAGATCAGCGACATTTCCCTAATCCGACTGAACGAGGCCGCGCCCGTGATCGGTGATACTGCGATGGAGACTTTGACAGAGACTATCATAACGGATTCCTCCATGATCGGGCACAATCCTTCCACTCCTGCAGGAGCCGGACAGGCAGTAGGGGAGATTCTCCTGATTGAGAACCTGTCCCGCGGGATACCCGGTACACAATATATTGTCGCGGCTCCCCAAACCTATTCTTATGAGGAGGTGGCCGCAATTCTGAATCAGGCTGCCGATACGCTCGATATTGTGGGAGTGATCCTGCAGGCAGACGAAGCTGTTCTGGTAGAGAACCGGCTGCGCAAAAAGCTGCCGATCATTGATGAAGTTGCGCATATCGATAAACTCCCGGACAAAGTTATGGCTGCAATCGAGGTGGCGCTTCCCGGACAGACTGTGCGGATGCTATCTAATCCCTATGGTATTGCCACTCTTCTGAAGCTGAATGCTGAGGAGACCCGCACTGTCACCCCAATCGCCAAGAGCCTGATTGGAAAGCGCAGTGCCGTGGTGCTGAAGACTCCGGGCGGAAATGTGCGTGAAAATGTACTCCCCGCCGGAGAGATTTATCTGGATGCAGAGCACAGCACCTCCGTGAATCTGGATGAAGGAGCGGCGAAGATCATGCATGCGGTGTCTGAGGCAGGCAGTATCCATGATATCAGCGGGCAGCCGGACACCAACGTGGGCAATATGTTTGCCCGTATCAGGCAGGGCATGGGGAATCTGGATCATACCCCGGAAGCGGATATCCATATTACAGATGTACTGGCCGTTGACACTCTGGCCCCGGTTCTGATCTCCGGCGCTCTGGCAGGGGAGACTTGCCTGGAAAAGGCAGTTGGCATCGCCGCCATGGTAAAGACAAGCCGCCTTCCTATGAAGGAAATCGCCGAAAAACTAAAACTGGAACTCGGAACAGATGTAAAAGTAGCCGGCGTGGAAGCGGTGATGGCAAGCCTCGGAGCCCTTACAACCCCGGGCACCCAGCTGCCCCTTGCCATTCTGGATATGGGCGGAGGTTCTACCGATGCCGCAGTCATTTCCAGCGAGGGACAGGTTACCATGACCCATCAGGCAGGAGCCGGGGAACTTGTTTCCATGCTGATCGAAACCGAGCTGGGCCTGGGCGACAGGCATATGGCGGAACAGATTAAAAAATACCCTCTTGCCAAGGTGGAAAGCCTGTTTCACATGCGGATGGAAAACGGGCAGATGACCTTTGTGGAGGATTCCATTGACCCCCGCTTCTATGGACGGGTTATCCTGCTGGCAGAAGATGGATTTATCCGCATAGAGCAGGATATTCCGATGGAAAAGATTGTCCAGGTCCGCCGCGATGCTAAAAAGAAAGTTTTTGTCACAAATGCGTTCCGCGCCCTGAGAAAAGTTGCTCCGAACCATGATTTAAAGAATATTTCTAATGTAGTACTGGTCGGAGGTTCTGCCGAAGACTTTGAGATCCCTGAAATGCTGATGGAAGAATTCGCCGATTACCGTATCGTATGCGGCCGGGGAAATATCCGCGGCACAGAAGGACCGCGCAATGCCGTAGCCACCGGACTCGTGTACTGGAACATTGAGATTTAGCCTAATCGCGCAGTATAAATTTTCAGAGGCTTTTTACATACTGGATCTGGAAATTTAGTCTAGCTGTCAGGCTGAATATCAATGAGACAATGCACCAGTACTTTCGTATGCAGGAGAAGAAAAATGATAATAAAAAGACCTTCTATTTTCATATATGTTAATAACCCGGATGCCGCCTCTCTCAGGGATGTCTGTGCCGGTATTGAAGAAGAAGGGGTATTTTATGAAATAAAGGAAATGGAAAACGCTTTGCTTGACGAACTGGCATGGAACGCTGCCAAGGACTCCATGCTTGGTTCCGGAGTCGGTATCTCGGGAAAAGGGATTGCCATGCAGATGCGGGGCCTTCCAAAAGGCCGCAATACCGAGAGTTACCAGAATGCCACCCCGACGCAGTGCAGGAAACTGGGGGCAAACAGCGCCCGCGCTGTCAAAAAACTGGCTTTTAAATAGGCTGCAGCTTTAAACGCTGCGCCGGACCGCATCAATATGGTAACAGTTCAAGCCTGTCTGAACTGTTACTCTATATGAATTAAAGGGGAGAAAACCATGAAAATTTATACCAAAAACGGAGATACCGGAAAGACTTCTCTTATGAATGGAGTGAGTGTCTCCAAATCAGACGACCGTATAGAACTGCTGGGGACAATCGATGAGTTGAGCAGCCATATCGGTCTGGCCAAAGTCATTGCCAGCCAGCCTCTGCAAGACCGTCTTTCACAGATTCAAAAAGCGCTGATTCAAATGATGGCTGGGATTGCAGATCCGCGTAACCTGGATTACCGCTTTACAAAAGAAGAGACATTTATGCTGGAAGAAGAGATTGACCGGCTGGAGGGCCTGTTTCCGCGTGCTAAGGAATTCGTACTTTATGGCGGATGTGAACTGTCCGCAAGGCTGGATGTTGCCAGGGCTGTTGCCAGAAGGGCAGAACGCCGTTTCCGCAAAGTAGCCCAGAACTATGGCGCAGACAGCAAGGCTATGCAGTATATCAACCGGCTTTCAGATTACCTCTACATTACCGCGAGGTATGCCGACTATAAAGCCTCTGCCGAACCCGATGAAGGGCTTCGTCAGGAAGTAGTTAAAAATGTTATGAAAAGCCTTGCGAAATAGCAGGGCTTTTTAATTGCAGATTCGTATAATTTCCTGTCCCGTCCCCATAAAAATCGTTATTATAAAGTATAACGGATTAAGTAACGCAAGTTCGAATAGTAAAATCGATATTTTTTCAAAACAGCTTATTTTGTCACACTTTAACACAATACACACTTTTTATTTATTCTACGCTTTCTGAATATCTAACTACACTTTAAAAACTCATTCTCTTTTTTTGCAAAAGTCAGGATATCATACCTTGTTATCTACAGTATTTCAAGATACAGAATTAACTTGTCAGTACGCATTTATGCTTACTGCATAGTGGCTCAGTTGTCCTGCCATTTTCTTACTTCCCTGCTCTACTTTTTTTCAGTGATTATTACCAACTATTGTCGTTAGTCCATTCAGATATCTTTTTACTGCAAATATCTTTTCTTATACGCATAATTTTCTTAACATTAAAATACTCCCCTCCAAGTATCAAGTGACTTTATTATCTCACTTGTCTACCTGAAGGGAGCATATCAGAATGGCAGCCTGTACGCCATCATTTCATCTCTTTACAATTCGTAATAATTTCCTGAAGCTTTTCATCCATATAGTCTACAGCCTCTTGCGTTGTCCAGCCATTTAACACAACATTTTGGATCGCATCTCCCATAAGGTTCGATGACTCTATCTGGCCAGCGGAATTTGTAAGCCCTGCTTCAAATCCGCTTCTTTCCTCATATGGGATGATATTCTCAAAAATGTCGTTCACTTCTTTGGAGAACTTACGGACCATTTCATTGTTTTTATAGGTATCACTTTCAAACGCTTCCTTCAATGCAGGCAGTGCATAGATCGGCCTGCTGTTAGCACGCTCGGCCACATTATCCGTTTCAAAAAGGAATTCCACAAATTTTTTGGAAGCCTCTATTTTTTCATCCGTCGATTTTCCGATTGCCATATAGTAGGCACCGCCAAAGCTGGCATTCTGATTATACGTTGAAGCATCCTGCCCTGGAAATGGGAACACGGATAAATTATCCAGCATTTCAGGATTCTGTTCCGCTGCTATAGCAACAACTGCTCCCCATTCGCTAGTCATAGCTATTTCACCTTTGGCCAAAGCTGTACGGAAATCTGTCCAGGACCAGTTGACAGATCCTTCCGGAGATGATTCATGGTAGATCTGCATCATCGTGTCTAAAGCCTGTACTGCTTCCTCTTTTTTATCACCAAATTCGTATGCGCCTGTGTCCGTGTTGAAAATATTCACACCATTACTGTATAAAAACTGAGAGTATGTCTGCTGTGCCACCATATTACGGTCCATCGGTATACACATCCCATATATATCCGTTTTTCCGTCCCCATCTGTATCCTGTGTCAGTTTTGCCGCAGCAGCGCTTAATTCTTCCCAGGTTTTTGGGATTTCTATATTATTTTCTTCGAAGAGATCTTTTCTGTACCACACGCCCTGATATAAAGCCCAATCCGGAACTGCATATACGACATCTTCTTTCGTAACCCAGTCCAGATATTTTTCTACAAAAGCATCTCTTCCTCCTTTTGCATCTATGATATCTGAAACATCTGCCAGTGCATCCTTAGACTGCATAAAGGCAATATGCCCCTCTATGCCGTTGAAGATATTCGGCATTGTATCCGAATTCATACCAGCCATCATGCGCTGATAGACAACATCATAGGTCAGTGTCTCGATTTTAATTTTAATATCCGGGTTCTGGCTCTCAAAAGCCTTCACCTGTGCATTCAATGTATCGATCATAGCCTCTGTCGTATGCATCGTCCACATAGTAAGTTCGATGGGATTATCGCCCTGTGTCTTATCCCCTTTCGCAATATCATTACTTTCACTTCCTTTGGAACATCCCGCCATAGTAAAAAGCATTACTAAAACTAATAATAAAGAACATAACTTTTTCATACCATAAACCTCCTATCCTTAATTACCATGCGCCTCAGCTATTCGATCACCATTCCCTGCCTCAGCAGCTCCTTTTTCACTTCTTCATAATCTACTTCTATACAGTTTTTATGACTTTTCACTGCCAATGCCGCACAAATACCGGCTGCCTGTCCCGTTGCCATCGCTGTTGCAGTAATTCTTAAGGATCCCTGTGCCTCATGTGTACAGCAGATACACCTTCCCGCCATCAGCAGATTATCTAAATCTCTAGAAATTAAACTTTCCATTGGAATCCGATACCCGTGGCTTACTGGGTAGACCTCCATAGATGAACCGCCCGGGCTGTGTAAATCCATCGGAAACGCTCCCATAGCTGCCGGATGCAGATCCCTTCCACCAGCCTCCAGCTCTTCTTTTGTAATGCGGTGATACCCTGTAATCCGTCTGCCTTCACGTATTCCTATCCTGCCAGTTTTTATGATCCACGAATCACGAAATGCCTCCTGGCTCTCCTTTAACCATTTCCACAATTCATATGCCTGTATCACGGCCTCAGCCTGCGCAGCACTTCTCTCCTCCATATCCAGGGGATTTGCCTCAACCCTGGTAAAATTTAGAATCATCTCGCCCGGGTAGAATCCTGTCATTGCATGCATCTCTGTCCTTTTCAGAGAAAGTGCCCCCGACTCGTATCCCTCCTTAAGCAGTGACCTGAACCCCCATAGATGCAGATTCTGCCTTTCCTTCTCTTTTGCCATGTCCAGCATGTCCATAAACGGTGTTTTCGAAAAAAAGCAGAACTCTTCCGGATGCATCCGCACCATTTTCTCCAGCCTGCCTGTGTCTACGCCGCCAAGCTGCAGCATACTGGTCAACGGCTGCGCCCTGCCCTCACTGTCTCCAAATTCATACGTACATCCCGCCAGTGCAGCAAGATCACCATCACCGGTGCAGTCAACGAAACCTGCTGCCCCGTATCGTTGATATTTTGATTTACTAAATACCTTTACAGATACAATTCTCCGATCTTCAAGAGAGCATTCCAGGATCTGCGTCTGCATAAGCAGCTTTACCCCAGCCTCCCTCAGCATTTTGTACCCTGCATATTTACAGATTTCAGGTGCAAACGGCGTAATTGTCTCTGCATAACCAGCCGTATCTTTAACGTGTCCTGCGCACCCCCCATCCGAGATGCAGTTCTCCACAAATTCCTGTGCAATCCCTTTGACGACTTGGCTTTTACCATCATGAAATGTCATAATTGCTTCCAGCGGTCCAGCCGTAATATTTCCTAAAATAGAATCAGATTCCTCAATCAATAAGACTTTCATTCCCATCCTGGCCGCTGAAACTGCGGCACAAAATCCAGCCGGCCCAGCACCCGATACGATAATATCGTATTTCTTCTCCATTTTCACTCCTTCACCGCCCCTGCTGTCAGCCCAGCGATAAAATACCGCTGAATCGAAATGAATATAATAATTACAGGAATGCTGATCAACACAGAAGTTGCCATAATCTCTCCCCAGCGGATATCGTAATGCGCAATAAATTCCCGGATTCCAATTGGCAGTGTTTTCCGGTTCGTACTGATTAGGAACACACTTGAATATAAATATTCATTCCAAGACTGTATAAAAGAAAAAAGTCCTATCGAAAAAATAGCTGTCCCCGACATGGGGATTGAAATTTTTCTGAATACACCGATCTTACTTAAACCGTCAATCATGCCAGCTTCTTCAAGTTCAATTGGTATGACTGCAAAAAATGACCGCATCATCCAGATTCCTAAAGGTATTGTAATTGTTAAATGAGCAAGTATTATTCCTGCAAATGTATCCACCAGATCTAATTTTGTTAAAATAGTGTTAAGTGGCAGCATAAGTAAGATTGGCGGAAAGATGTATGTACAAAGGATTATATGTGATAAAAGTTCTCTCCCCTTATATCTGAACCTTGTCAGACTATATGCTCCCAGTGATGCCACCACCACTGTTATCACCATGACCGCAGAAGATACGATGATGCTGTTCAGAAAATATCTGGGGACGTTGCTGCTTACAAATACATTTTTATACCATCCTGTCCAGAACCCTTTGGGGATGAAAGAGGGATTTTTCGTAAAAAGTGATTCTGCCGGCGTAAATGAAGAAATCAGCATCCATGCAAACGGGACAACCACGATTGCCAGCAATAACAATATTCCAACTGCTTTTAAAATTTTTCCTATCCTGTTCATTTATCTGCCTTTCTCCTTTCCTTTACTGATTCTGGAAAAAAGTACAATCATCACGATTAATATGATTCCCATGAGAATAGACATTGCAGAAGCCCTTCCAAAGTTAAACATTCCCACTGCTTCCGTATATATTAAAATAGGCAAATGCTGTGTTGACTGCGCCGGTCCCCCCGCTGTCATCAGATAAATCATGTCAAATGCATTAAACTCCCATATCATACGCAGGACTAGTAAGCTATAAGTAATCGGCTTTAAAGACGGTAAGGTAATATACCTGAATTTCTGCCAGCTATTTGCCCCGTCTATCATGGCTGCTTCAAACTGATCCTGTGATATTGCCTGAATTCCTCCCAGGTAATTCACCATACAGAAAGGAAATGATCTCAGCACATTGACTGCAATCACAGTAGGCAGTGCTGTCACAGGGCTTGCCAGAAGAGAGCCTCCCTGCTCCAGGACGCCGATATTCACGAAGAAATTTGTCAGTATGCCATATGTATCATTCAACATCCACTGAAAAAGCAGAACCAATGAAATGATTGGAATAACATAAGGTGTCAGCAGTATGGAGCGTATGATCTTATTCATCCTCGTATCTTTGCTTATAAGCAGTGCGGTTAGCAGCCCTAACAGCATCTGGAATGCTACACTTCCCAGCGTCCATATGACATCAATCTTTAATGCTTTCAGAAACACCCCGTCCTGTAATACATCAAGATAATTGCCAAGACCGATAAAGTTATTATTTCCGGTTATGTAGTTTGTGTCGAAAAAACTTTGCTTTATTGTCTGTAATACCGGAAATAAGATCAGGCATCCAAGACATATGAATGTCGGCAGCAGAAATAAATAGCCAAGGAATAAATCATTGTTTAATAAACGCTTTTTCCTCTCCGGTTTCATTCGCTAACACCTCCCTTTTCTCTTCTCTGGTTTTACAGTTTTCCTATTTCTTTCAGGATACCGGCAGTTACTTCCATCTCCTCCTTCGTGGCCGGTGCAAGCGGTCCCCTGGCAGGTCCCAGCTTGATTCCTGTTACCAGTTCTATAGCCGGCCTCAGGATGGAGTTGGGCAAAATCCTTCCGTTCTGTCCCGTTGATTTGCAGAAACGGTAAATTGGAGTAAAAAGCTCTTTTGCCTTTTCATTCTCCCCCTTGTCAAACGCTTCGAAAATGGCCCGGATCTCATGTCCAAAAATATGTGCCCCGCCGCTTACGAGTCCCATAGCGCCTTGTACAATCGTGGGGAGAAGCATGATATCATCCCCATTAAATACTACAAAATCTGGGTTCACATCTTTTACTGCCAAAAAATAATCAGTAACCTGTGTTGGGTTAATGCCTGCTTCATCTTTTATGCCGATAATCCGGTCTATCTTTGCCAGTTCTTTAACTGTCTGCGCCTCGATATTTACACCAACAAAAATTGGTATGTTGTAAAGCAGAATTTGGATATCTGTGCTTTCAGCCAGATTTTTATAGTGTTGGTAGATTCCTTCCTGCGTGGGCTTATTATAATAGGGGCATACTACCATCACCAAATCAATCCCCAAAGCCTCTGCTTCCCTGGTCAGTTCAATTGTCTCCTTCGTTGAGGCACAGCCTGTACCGGCGATGACTGGTTTTCTACCGGCTGAAGCTTCTACGGCTGTTCTCATCAGTCCCACTCTTTCTTCAAATGTAAGCAGGGAAGCCTCCCCCGTAGTCCCTGTGACAATCAGGGAATCACAAAGATCATTTTCTATCAGATACTCAATCAGCTCAGCATACCTATGATAATCTACCTCTTCATTTTCCGTATAGGGGGTAATTAATGGTAATAAAATCTTTCCATACTTTTTTGTAAACTTCATTTTCCTATCCTCCATTATCATTTTGTACGATATACTATTGTACGATGTCTAAAATCAATATAATGCCTTTGTATAATTTTGTCAACACATTCTTTACATGTTATTAATTTTTGGTTGTTTCGCACAATTTTTGGTTGTTTTCTGTCAAAAATAACTAGTAAGAATTTTTATGGTATAAAAAAAGAAAGCTAAAGTCATGACCAGACCTCAGCTTTCTGCATTATTACTTACATATCTTCTCAAATGCTAATTCTATTCTCTTTTTTTCGCCTGCATCTAAATGCACAATAGGGCTTCTGCATGCACCCGGATCGCGTCCCATCACCTGGAGAGCATATTTCAGGCGGATTGGAAACTGATTGCCTGCAATGCTCTGCCAGCATTCATAGAGTTGATCCTGAATTTCTTTGGAACGCGCATGTCTGCCACTCTGATAAGAGTCCCACATTTCCACGCACAGTTCCGGAAATACTGCCAATATTGCCGATATAGCCCCGTCAGCTCCAAGATCATAGCAGGTATACAGCATATCATCCGTGGCAGCGTAAATCATGCCTCTGTCTTTGCACATCATCCGCATGGCATATAATGCCGGAACACTCCCCACACTTTGCTTAATCCCCCTTACATATTCCGTCTCGTCCAACAAGCGCTTAAACAAACACGGTGTAATCGTATTTTGGGGAATCACATTATAAATAATAACCGGAAGCTGTACTTCCTTTGATATGGTATGATAAAAGTCAAACATACCTTCTTCGTCCGGAACTAAGACATTATACGCCGTGGGAGTAACCATTACAGCATCCGCCCCGGCTTCCTTTGCCGCAAGACCAGCCGCTACAGCATCCCGCGTACATGTCCTCATAACGCCGCACACCACCGGAAGCTCCGGGCCTGCCTGCTCTCTTGCAATCGTAACCAGTAATTTTAGTTCTTCATCTCTTAATACAGGGCCTTCCCCCGTACTTCCACCTATGCTGATCCCGTGGACACCGGCACTGACAGTGTATTTCATTTCTTTTGCTGCCAGCGTCTCATCAATACTGCCATTATGTTTGAATGGAGTAATAACGGGAGGAATAATTCCTTTTATTTCTTTCATACCTGCCTCCTGTTCAAATACGCCATTGCGTATCTGTGTAAAGCAGCCGTCATGCTCTATATGACAAACTACGCTTCACAAAATATTTCCTATACAACTTTTTGTTTTTTAATGTGACATCATACAATCATACATCCGTGTTTTCATCATACCATAATACCTGCATAAGTCAAGCATTTTCTTTAAAAACATGTCCGCTAAGATTAATCCTCTTTCTTTCTGCTGTGTATAAGTCCCATATCCCTTTCTGTAATTTCCAGATGTTTCCTCATCTCTTCTACGGCTAATGCTGCATTTTTAGTTTCAAAGCAGAACAATATCCTCTCATGCGGCTCTACAGCATTTTTATAAACCGTTTTATCGGTAAATGAGTCTCCTCTGTAAATTCTAAACTTTTCTAGGAGCTGTTTATTAATATTAATAAGCAGTGGGTTACCCGTACATGCAATAATCTTCGTATGGAACAATTCATCAAGCATAATCATTCTTACCATATCCCGGCTTTCGTTTGCCTGTACAAATAATTTGTGGATTTCTTTTAGTTCTTTAAACTGCTTTTCTCCAGCGCGTTCTACCGCCAGCCTGACTGATAAAGTCTCAATTGCCATACGAGTCTCCATAAAATCACGAAATTGGGCATTTTGTACCTCATACCAGGGTTCTTTTTCGCTGCGCGCCTTCTTATAATCTGCTACGAACGCCCCTCTTCCCATCTTATTTTCTACATACCCCAATGCCTGAAGTACCCGAAACGCTTCCCGGACGCTTGTCCTGCTGACCTTCAGTTCCTCACACAGCTGCGCCTCCGTAGGAAGCTTTGCCCCTACTTTATATGCCTGCGACTCTATCAGCTCCTTAATATTCTCAACTACCGCGTCTGTTATAGACATTCTCTGTATTTCTTTCATTCCCATCTCCTCCTGATCCTGACCTGTATCCTTTGTCTAATTGTATGACGCCGTATTCAAAAAAGCAACCTATTTTTCTGAGGGACTAACTAAAAATGTCAAGTGGAATTAAAACATACTCCCGAAGCATATTCATCTGCAATTCTTGCTGACTCATGAGGCAGTAATTGATGAATCTTTACTTTCTGTTCGAGCAGTAAGGATAACAATCCTTCCAAACATTCCTCATGTAATTCAGGGTTCATAATTTCCTAAAAAAAGAGTCGTAAGTTATTTTAACACCCCTGGCTCCGGTGCAGAAATCCAGGAATTCTTCCTGAAGTTCCTCCTCCACTGATCAAACTGATAAGCTGACACAGGACTGATTCGTATATCGTTCATCACCTCCTCCCGTGTCCTGATCTGCGGAAAATAATCTTTTAGCCGCTTCTTCATAGGCAATCCCCATTTATATAAAATGCAGGATATTTCCGCTCTGAAAATATCCTGCATTGATTATCACTATCTTACTTTAATTCATCAAACTGAATTTCGTTATAAGGTATCACCTTCTGTTCCGCATCCCCCACAATATTTACCGCCTTATGTACAGATTTATCGAGGGTCAAACGCAGATAGCCCGGTGTGGAATACGTCCCTGCGGTATCTATGATATAACGTCCTGATATATAAGCGCCCAGATCAATATCCGCATAGCATATTCCTTCCTCATCCGGCTCCAGGTGTGTCCCGATATCGGTACCGTTCGGAGCTATAATCTTGGTCATACCGTATCCCAGCTTCATCGTTGCTCTGTGTGCATCTGTCTCACAGATGCGGTCGGCCTGATCCTCAGTCCAGATCATAGACGCAAGCAGATAAAAGACCTGATTAGTAACCGCATAATAAGTCGCTGCCGCATGTGTCTGTTCGGTTGCAAACATATTATTGGGATCCCACATGGCAATGGGCCAGGAACCACAATGGATCTGTTCGTACTGACCGCCCATAGCCGCTACATTCAAAGGAATAAAATGCTCCCAGCACTGCAGCCCGCCCATATTTCCATACTCCGTGTGAAATACCGGCATCAGGCTTCCGTCCCCGTCGCCCCAGATTGTTTTTTCCTGGCTGGTAGCCTTATTCTTACGATGCTTTCCTATAAGATCGCCATTCGGATTAAACCAAAGCTGAGTCAGATACAAGGAGCCGCCCTCCCGTTCCGTTACGGAAACACAAACATACATCTTATTTCTCTTAGCCGCCTCACTAATCTCCTGGACACTCTTTCCGGGAATCTCCACCGCATTATTATAAAACTCAACAAAATACTTCATCCCATAATCCGGTCCGTCCATCCAGACCCAGTAGGGGTATCCAGGAATCCAAGCCTCCGGAAAATTAATAAGTTTCGCTCCGTTTTTACCTGCCTCGTCGATAAAATCACATGTCTTCTTTACCGTTGCCTCCAGATTCAGCAGTACCGGCGCTGCCTGTACCGCTGCCGCCTTAAACTTAGGATACTCTTTCATATTTTTTCCTCCTATGATACACCGTTGTATTTTTATAATATAAGTTTATCATACAAAAAAGAAAAAGAAAATCAATTTTCAGTTATCGGGCTTAAATGAATAATTGAGTAAAATTTTTGCAGTTTATAATGTAGTAATTCTATACAAATATAATTTCGATAAACGTGTTAACTATAACGAAGCTTCTTAGAATGCTTACAGATTTTCACATTAGTTACTTGGACTCCCCAATACTATTATTTCCATTTACCATATAATCGTATATAATAGAAGTAGTTTAATGTAAGACGCAAGTATAAAATAAGTCGCGTAAATTAAAAAACTATATTGATTGTATCACTTATCTTGCATAGACAGTAACAATTATCACGCCTGGAGGCTTCATATATTATGTAGTATATATCCTAATAAATACAAAGGAAAAGGGGGAGTTACGCAAATGGGACTCGCATTTCGGAAAAGTAAAAAAACCGCTCCTGATGTAAAAATCGATTCTTACAAAAATAGCAAAACCAGAACTGATAGAACGAAAGGTGTGCATTACAAGGGTAAATCTAAAGGAAAACGGACTCCAGTCATTGGCCTTCCTGGAAGCAGGGTATCTAAAAGAAAGACCTCTTCCCCAAAAGATTCCAGTAAAAAAATCTATAATATCCGTTTTATTAAGAAGAAAGAAAGTCTGCTCCCTGAAGAGCCAAAGAAAAAGAAAGGGAGAGGATGTTTAACAGTATTTATTGTATTATTTGTACTCGGTGGCATTTGCACTCTGTTTACAAGGGATAATAAATTAGAAACTATTGTTCTCTCAGCAGATGAAAATAATAGGTACGATATAAACACAGCAATTCCCGTAGATGTTAAGACCACTCCCTCCAATGCTGATCTAAAAGACATTGAATGCGAAACTTCTGGTGGGGAATTAAAAAAGGATGGCGATAACCTACTATTTACCACTGAGAAATCTGGAAGTTACACTATGTACGTGCTATGTGGTGATATAAAAAGCAATACCATAACTATTACTGTAGAGGACAAGGATGCACTTGCGGTAAAAGAAGCTCAAGAAAAAGCTGAGACGGAGGCTGCTAAAAAGGCCGAGGAGGAAGCCGCTAAGAAAGCTGAAGAGGAGGCTGCTAAAAAGGCTAAGGAAGAAGCCGCTAAGAAAGCCGAAGAAGAAGCTACTAAAAAGGCAGAGGAGGAACGAATAGCAGCAGAGGCTGCCGCCCAAAAAGCTGAAGAGGAACGGATAGCAGCGGAAGCTGCCGCTCAAGAATCTTCGCAGGCAAATCAAGTCCCACAAGAACAAATGGTATGGATTCCACAAAGCGGAAGTAAATATCACAGTAATCCGTCGTGCAGTGGCATGAATAATCCACAGCAGGTAACAGTATCTGAAGCAGAAAGCATGGGATTTACGCCATGCAAGAAATGCTATTAAACCCATAAAAGGCTTCAGAAACACTATACAGGTGCAGGGAAGCTTGTAGTATGCTCCTCAATGTATCAATATACTACAAACTTTCTGCACCTGCAAGATGCCTTGTCAGAGGCTTCTTCCTGGTTGTCACCCTCTCCCCAATTTGGCCCTCCCTGTCCATCAGACGGTGGTTTGACGGATGGTGTTCCGCCTGCCTGACCGTTCTCCGCATCCGGATCTTCCTGGTCAGGAACGGGAGGCTGTACATCCGGGCTTTCTATGTCCGGGGCAGTATCTGGATCATTCGCATCAGGCAGATCAGGTTCTGCTGACCTTCTGGACTGCAGTGAATTTCTCCGGTATGTGTACACAGAAACCCTGCCTTACGCCGATGCAAACGGCATCTACTACCATCTTAAACTGCCCCCGCAGACATGCACTATATACTGCCACAGGGTAAATCTGTTCCGGGCTTTTGAGAATCTGGTTAAGAATGCCACCGAACATACGCCTATGGAGGGATCTATGACACTCTCTGCCGCATATACGAAGGATTCGGCAGAGATTACGTTCAAAGACAGCGGAGAAGGAATTGACCCGGTTCACCTTCCCCTGATCTTCAATTATGAATTCAGTACGAAAAGAAATCCCGGGCTGCGCGGGCTTGGGCTTTATTTTACAAAGATCAGCATAGAAGAATATGGGGGAACTATATCCGTTGAATCACAGACTGGGGAGGGTACGGCCTTTCATATCAGCTTTCCGCTGTCTGAGGCCCGCCTATGAACATAGCCAAAGTGTGCATGCCCCTCATGCGTGAGGGGTTGGGAAGTTGAGGCAGGCTTGTCCACTTGTTCTTAGCCCCTTCTCCCAATACTTAAAAATGTTTTTTAACTTTAATGCGTTTCCCCCATAATCGTCTTGACATCTTCCCGGTTCTCCACCACTGCTTCCACCGCCCCCTCAATGGCCCGGGCAATCGTTTCAGCCGACATGCTAGGCGTCCCATCCGGCAGGTCAGTTACCTGCTCCGGCAGAAATGGCACGTGTATAAATCCTCCCCTGATCTCCGGATATTTCTTATCTATCATATACAGCAGGCGGTACATTACGTCATTACATACATAGGTTCCCGCTGTATATGATATTTTTGCCGGTATCCCTCTGCCCCGGATGCGCTCCACCATCGCCTTCACCGGAACCGTTGCAAAATACGCGTTCTCCCCATCTTCACAGACAGGCACATCAAAAGGCTGCCGCCCGTCATTGTCCGGAATTCTGGCTTCGATCAGATTAATGGCCACCTTCTCTACAGAAATTCCGGAACGTCCTCCGGCTTGTCCGATGCAGATTACGGCATCGGGCCTGTGCCTGCGGATTCCCTCCTCCAGTATTTCACCTTCCCTGTAAAAAACTGTTGGGATTTCCATCTTAATTATTTCCGCGCCCCGAATGATATCCGGCAGTAGTTTTATGGCTTCATAGGCCGGATTGATGCTTGCCCCTCCGAAAGGGTCAAATCCTGTAATTAATACTCTCATATCTTTCCTCCTTCTATTTGGAATTTTATAGTATATGCGGTTCCGGTATAATGATCTTTCCCCGTTCCATGATCATCCGGTTGTCCGCATAGATATCCGGTTTATGCGCGACCAGGTCAAAATGCCCGTTCGCCTCATGTACCCCGCCCAGGGCAATGTTCCGCCCCACACCGATGTGAAATGTTCCATAGGCAGACTCATCTTCAATATAACATTTTCCCCTGCACTTTGCATAGGAGTTCAGGCCAATTCCCAATTCCGACGCCACATAAATTCCGGGGTCTTTAAATTCCTCCATATATGCTTTCAGCTTCTGTCCGCTGGAATTCATTTCCATCTCCTGGATGCGCCCCTCTTTTATACATATCTTAAATGGCTCTTCCACTCTTCCGATATACCCCAGTGAGCCATCCGCTATCATGACCCCTTCCGTCTTTGTCTCTTCAATCGGAACATACACTTCAATGCTGGCGGATGAAAATCCTTTGCCGTCCCGCACCACTCCATTAAAAAACCCCGCGGTTCTGTTTCTCTTATACAGCTTTAGGTCTGTCCCCCTCTTCGTCTTTACCTGGATCACAGAGGAGGAGTTCAGATATTTCATGATAATACCTGCCATCATTTTGCTCTTCTTTGTGTCCATCCCCATAAAACGGTATGAGAGCATTGATTTTTCGTTATTGGTGGCCAAAGGCAGGGACAGGAACTTGCTCCCCCTGTTTATCGCCCTTTTAGCCGCCTTTGTGGTAACAAGAGAATAGTCTGTAGCTCCGATTACGGCCCGGTAACCATCAAATACATTTTCGTGGCGGTCAAAAAATACGCCTACATGCTTCCCCCGTCTTTCCACCACCATCAGATCTACAGACTTTGCCCGTTTATGGGCACAGTGCCTCAGCACTTTTGCCTCTTCCAGATGGTTTTCGCTTGTCACAATCATTAGTTTTTCCCATGGTTTCAGGCGCAGCCAGTCTTTTATGACAATCATAGCGCCCCGTTCTATTTTCCGGTAGTCCTGCATAACCGTTTCCTTCCTGTGGATCAATCCAATGCTCTTAGAGCCTGCACTTCTTATTTTTCACCCTTATTTCATTAAAATCATATAGAAAACCTGAAACGCAAATATGAGTACGGCCGGCAGCAGTTGGCATTTGATTACGCCAAAACGGTCTTTCATGTCCAGCATCGCCACGGGTACCACATTAAAATTTGCGGCCATTGGCGTACAGAGTGTACCGCAGAATCCGCATGACAATGCCAGTATTCCTATGACGGCAGGATCTGCACCATATTGCAGGACGAAGGGCGCGCCGATTCCAACTGTCATCACTGTAATGGCTGCAAAGGCATTTCCCATTATAATGGTAAACAATGCCATCCCGGCTGCAAAAACTATAATTCCCGCATTTACATTGCCCTCGGGAATCACCCCGCCGACGAGGCCGGCTATCACACCCCCTACGCCTGCCTCGGTAAAAACCGCGCCCAGGCTTGCAAGGAGCATCGGCAGCATACTTAAAGGCCCTACCGTTGAGAGGAGGCGTTCTGAATCCCTCAGAAAAACCCCAGGCCGGTTCTCCCTGGAAAGAAGCATTAGTATCAAAACCGACACCACAATGCCCGCACCCACTCCAACGATTGCGCCAAGATCGGGGAGAAAGACGGCAAAAATAATGGCAAAGACACCGATGGACAGGGCCGGGATAAAGATTTTCATTCCGATGGTCCGGTACTTTTCATTGGTATATTCCTCTGTCAGTGGTTCGACATTTCCAATCTTTACTTTTTTCAGGATGGCCGGTATGGTCATCAGGATAATCAGTGCCCCGTTTATAGCCGGCGGGATCCAGCGTCCAAACGCAAGCACCGCTCCAAGGGCGCACCAGAATAGCCCGGTTCCGAACCGGGAGGGATTCTCCTTATCCAATGCATTTTTGATTCCGGTATAGAAAGTAATAAGGCCCATAATTATATAGATGATTTCCAGGAGTTTTGTGCCCAGTGCCACGTCCTGGCTTGTAAAAAATGTCATGATGCGCCTTCCTCCTTACTTTTTATCCCCATAATATTTTTTGTACAATTTCCTGTCTTTCAGAAAATAATAGACAATCCCTGTAATGATTGCAAAGATCCCGACCGGTATCTCTACCTTTGCCAAATCAAGCAGGGAAACCTGGTATCCCAGGGTTTCCAGTGTGGACTGTACCAGCAGGGCGCCCGAACCCCCGACAAACAGCACCTGGCAGAAAAACCATGCAATATTCTCCATGCCGGAGGACATTCCCTTTAACTGCTCTACGTGCTCTTCTGCCGGTTCCTTACCCTGTGCTTCAACTGCGCCGATTGCCATGGGCATTACGATTGGCCTTACAAACCCGGCAACCCCGCCGAAGCTGACATTAAACGCGGCAAATATCCCCCTCATGATCCCATAAACTCCTATGACCGCCCCGGCAGATGCATTCTTAATCCTGCCGATCAGGCTGGCAGCTGCGGGCTTCAGACCGTTGCGCTCTAAAGTTCCGGTTACCAGCATAATTAAAATGAAAATTGCCATATTCCGGTTCGCAGTAAAACTGGTTCCTAACGTCTCCAAAAGCCCGGTCACCCCCATGTTTCCCACCAATGCTGTGACAATTGCGGCAATTAGAATAATCAGTATGGAATCCAGTCTTAACGCAAATCCAATGATAATAATCAGGATTCCTGACAGTTTTATTAGTTCCATATATAGCCTCCTTTGGCATACAGACAACGCATACGCCCTTCTTTCAGTTGTATCATGCGCAGGAGTGAACCAGGCCATTCATGGGCCTGTTAAATACGACGGTCTGGCAGGCATAATAAACGGTCTGATACACTCTGACGATGTATAATTATATTTTGGGTCTATTGGTTAATTTTTACTCGGGTTTCAGTAATTATTTTTAATCTACCTGCCAGACTTGTACTCAGGAATTTCCAATATCAGATTAGGGTGTCAAAAGACTCGTTTATAAAGAATCTTTTGACACCCTAATCCTATAAGATAATAAAAGTAAGCCTCAAAAATCTATGGATTTTTGAGACTTACACTTCCCCATTATAAAATTGCTTCTAATATTCTCTCCGGTTGCCGCGCCTTCTGTACCGCTGCTCCTCTTCACGCGCTCTCTGCCTCTCTCTTTTCCGTTCCCATCGGCGGCGCTCCCGCTCCATCGTCCGCACAGGAGCCAATATCGTCCAGCAGCAGATGCGCACTGCCATGATTCCAAAGAACACTCCGATGCTGTCGATTCCCACGTCCTTCACGGACGGACCTCTCCCATCCACAAAGGACTGATGGTACTCATCCCCGCAGGCAAAGCCTACGCAGATCAGCCCAGCCACCAGCATAAGGCCAAAGCCCCGCAGGCCGTATACATAAAACGGCAGTGATACCGCAACTGCCAGTATAAAGTATTCTGTCATATGCGCAATCTTCCTCACCGGATATTCAATCTCGTATGCCTTCTCATCGATCTCCCATTCCTCCATATTCTTCTCCAGAACTTCATTCCCGATTTCCACAATCTTATGGCTTACGGAATAACTCAGATTGCCCGAATCCGTTCCACTCTGTGCTGAAAAACTGAAGATCACATACATCATGATCAGTGCCGGTAAAAACGACAGCGGTTTTAATATCAATAAAATGCACCTTTTAAACATTACAAATCACATCCTCATATATGTAGTAAAAATCATTTTACTATCATACGCTGATATGGGAATAAAATCAACCTCTTGTGAACGTCTTTCATAATCCCGGATACCTAAAGGTAACCGTTCATGACTCTTCAGAGGTTATCGGCAGCCTCCGCATGCACCGTCTATCCTGCAGGACACTCTTGTGACATATTCCTCCTCCGTTTTTTGTGTAAGCCCATCCAGCAGATAATCCTCATAACAGCCTCCGCATAAGGTAAGACCGGCCGACTCTGCATATGCCAGCATTCTTTCGTAAGCCTCATTAAGCGTCTGCCAGTGTCCCACATGATAAGCCGCCAGATACGTGCCCGCAGACCTTTTTACACACCCGGCGCCTGGGATGTCCCGCTCTGTGACCACGTATGCTTTTTCATAGCTGTTGTATAACCCCTCTTTAATATAGTTGAATGGCTGCATATAACCAATTCCTTTTACTCCTTTGATGCCAAACGCTTCACACATATCCAGAAGCCTGCCAGTCTCCATGGCCCAGATCTTTTCATCTGCAGTATTCATCCTGACAAACACTTCATAAACTGCAGGCATCTCCAATAATTCCACCGCTTCTGTATCGATCGTTTCCGTTTCCTTAATCAGCTTCCGCTTCCCGATAATCCATTCTTTTGTCCTCTTCAGCCTTTTTTCCTTCTGCTCCACAATCTCCTGTTCTTTGTCCAGCAGCTCAAGCAGCGTCTCCGGGGATCTTCTGTCCAGGTATTCCCGGATCTCACTTAACGGCATATCCAGATCCTTTAGTGTGTGAATTACATCAAATACCTCAATCTGTGCCATCGAATAATACCGATACCCGTTATCCCCTTTTTTCTCCGGCCTGAAAAGACCAATCTCATCATAATGAAAGAGTGTATGCTTAGTAACTCCCACGATCTTGGCAAACTCCCCCGCCGTTAATATCCTGCTATTCTCCATGTTAATCCCCTCCTGCCCGCATTTACAGCTGTTTGTTTAAAATTTTAATATAATTTTAATTTCAGCTTGACTATCGTGTTACCCTATACTTTATCATAACATATGCTGAAAAAAATTCATAGAAAGGATGATTTATAATGTCATTATCAATTGCTAAAGACTTCCGTTTTTTTTCGCTGCTCAGATTCGCGCTCCCGACTATGATTATGATGGTTTTTACCTCTTTATATACGATAGTTGACGGGATATTTATTTCCCGATTTGTGGGAAGCAACGCACTGTCCTCTGCAAATATTGTGTTTCCTGTTATTAACCTGATTATCGCAGTGGGTGTCATGTTTGCCAGCGGCGGAAGCGCCCTCATTGCAAAAAAATTAGGGGAACACAAAGAAAAAGAGGCCAACCAGGACCTCTCATTGATTATTGCAGCTTCTTTATTCTTAAGTGTGGTTATTCTGGCCGCAGGCACCCTTTTTCTGGAGCCTGTGGTACGGCTGCTCGGTTCAACTGATATTCTGGTTGCAGACTGTAAAGGTTATCTCGGGGTGCTGCTGTTTTTTGCACCGGCCTGTATTCTGCAGCTGCTCTTCCAGACCTTCTTTGTCACCGCAGGCAGGCCTCATCTTGGATTGATTCTAACCATTATGGGGGGGATCGTAAATATGATACTGGATTATGTATTTATGGGGCCTCTGCAGATGGGAATCCAGGGAGCTGCACTGGCAACCGGCCTTGGGCAGGTCATCCCCGCTTTAGCCGGGCTGATATACTTTTTTTCCGGAAAAAATACACTGCGCATTGTAAAGCCGCGCTTCAGCCTCTCAACACTGCTGAAGAGCTGCGCCAACGGTTCCTCTGAAATGGTCACAAATGTATCCACCGCAGTAGTTACCTTCCTGTTCAATATCGTAATGCTGCGTCTGCTGGGTGAAGCAGGGGTTGCCGCGATTACGATCGTGCTTTACGGACAATTCCTGTTCAACGCGCTGTATTTTGGCTTTTCCATGGGGGTGGCGCCGGTAATCAGCTACAATTACGGAAGAAAAAATATTCCTCTCCTGCAGAGAATCTTCAAAATATGTATCGGTTTTGTTTCCATATCCTCGCTGATTGCAACTGCAATAGCGCTGGTATTGTCCCCCTATATCGTGGAAATATTTACGCCTGTCGGTACGCCGACCTATGAGCTTGCCAAAACAGGATTTTTTCTATTCTCATTCAACTTTATATTTGCAGGCATGAATATCTTTGCATCCGCCATGTTCACCGCATTTTCTGATGGGCCGGTATCTGCGGCAATTTCCTTTGCCCGAACCTTCGTCTTTATCGTTGCAAGTATTCTGTTGCTGCCCGAATTGCTGGGAGTTACCGGTGTATGGCTCTCTGTACCTGCTGCGGAATGTGTTACGCTTCTGCTTTCTTTCTTTTTCTTCTATACAAAGAGAAAAAAATATCAATATATCGGGAAAAAAGAAGTACCTGAACTTATAAAGGATTTTTAAGCAGTGGAGGCAGGAAGGGTTCTGTCCCTTACTCTGCCTCTTTGTAATACATGGTATACCGATTCCGCCCGTTTTTCTTAGATTCATACAGAGCGGCATCCGCATTCTTATAAAACATCTCAAAGTCCGCCCCCTGCAGTACAGCCACCCCTATGCTGGCTGTAATCTGCCAGCGGTCATTCCCAACCTGATGCATCCAGCAGAGATCTCGGGACAGCTCCGCGGCCTTTTCCACCGCCCATTCCTTCCCGGGTATGGATGCAAACACCACAAATTCATCTCCACCGAACCTGCCTGCAATATCATCTTCCCGGAAATGCTGCTGAATTGTACGTGCAAATGATACAATAACGGTATCTCCAAATGAATGCCCATATAAATCATTGGCCTGTTTGAAGCTATCTATATCAGTAATAAAAAACGCGTAAAGCTTCTCCGGATTCCGTTTCAGCGCCTCTTCAATCTGACGTTCTGTGGCCGTTTTTGTTAAGAGACCTGTCATCTCATCCGTCTGTGCGAGTTCATGCAGCCTGCGTTCCTGCTGCTTCTCGGCGTCTATATTCTGACGGTAAGTCAGCATGTGAATCGAACCGTCGCTCTCCCATTTCACAATTCGCGCTGTAATGCGCATCCAGTAATATCTGCCTTCTTCATTGAGAATCATAAAATCGTATCTAAGGGTATCCCGCCCGTCTTCATAAGCCCTGAGAACGCTTTCCGGTTTAAAAGTCTCTACGTATCCTTCCCGATATGCCTCATGAATCTGCCTTTCAGCTACAATCTGAAGAGCCTGGTCGTACGGTGTTCCTTTTGGAGCCCCCATTTTTTCGAAATACTGCGCCGTTGCCTGGTTGGCTGGACGGTTCTTTGTAATATCAAGCTCATATATTTTATCAAAAAGCTGTTCAGTAGCTTTCTCGAACATCGTATGCCGTTCCTGCTCTACCGACTCGGTCAGAGCAATAATCCTCCTGTTAAAACTTCGGATCACCTGCGTAATAATATAGAGAATTACCCCTATGATCACGGCTATTACCAGCATCGTTAAAGCAAGCTGCTTATTAAGCTTCGTAATATAGCTGCTTGTGTCGCGTTCCACCACCAAATGCCAGCCAAGTTCCGGCAGATATCTGGTAACTATATAGTCCGACCGGCCCTTTATGTTTTCTCCCACCCAGAAACTTTTGGCCATGCCCTCTTCTTTCCATCCAAGAATATCATTTTGAACCTGCCCGCCATATTGTCTGTACCGACCGATATCAAACAAGCTGACAGCCTCAAACCCTGTATAGTCCGTTGAAATCTCTATTGTGCCATTCTCATTAATCAGATAGGCATTTACACCGAATTCATCCTGGTATCCCTGCAGCAGATCCTGCAAGTAGCTGATACGCACCCCAACCCCTACCACACCGATCGTTCCGCCGCTGTCACTCTTAATCTTACAGTTTACGAAAACAGTGATCTCATTGTCCGCCCCTATCACCTCATCGTTATCGACATTCATAGAATAATCCTGCGTGCTGTCCAATATTTCAAAATACCAGTCATTTTCCGGATCCCCCTTTTCAAGCACCCGGTCAAGACCATTAAAATTATAATAACGACCGCTCTCTGTGGAAACCAAAAATACGGAATCATAATTGTACTTATTCTGATAACCCCCAAGATACCGCCTGATGGTCTCTATGTATTCCTTATTCGCAAGATGTTCCGCCTCTGTCGCAAGAAACTCCTTCAACAGGCTGTCATTTGCCATGGTCAGAGAAATATTGACCGGCTTAGTAAATGCAGAATTCATCTGATAATATATCCCTTCCGACGTCAAAGTAGAAACCTGCTCAATGTTCTCCAGGGAAGCACTATAATTGGCACGGTAACTCAGTACCGCTGTCATCAGAAACCCTGCAATAATTACCATGCATATGAGTAAGTTCGTGCGCAGTAATATATTCTTTTTCATGCCGTTTCCGGCTTTTTCTGCATTTGCCTGCGTTTCTTGTGCCACTTCATTTTCCCTCCACCATGTTTTTTTACTATTATACACTTAAATCTGTTCAAACAAAAGTATTTGAAGAGGGATAATTCTTTTTAAGGAACGTTGGAAAACCGGAAGCCTGCCCCAAGCCATTGCGAATTTCTCAGGTCTGTGTCTGCAATTCGGAACGGCTTGGGCGCCCGTAGGCGGCTGGAGGCTATTTTTCCATTTTGCGCCCCCACCCGTCGGCGAGCTGTTTTTCTTTCTTTTAAATATCGGCTTACAAAAAGCAACCTCCGATTTGTGCCACAATAAAACATATGAGTATCCCTGCACAAGTCGGTATTGCCAGTGCCGCCAGCGTCCACTTCCAGCTTCCTGTTTCTTTTTTAATAGTCAGCAGTGTTGTGGAACAGGGCCAGTGCATAAGGGAAAAAAGCATGGTGCAGACCGCAGTAAGCCAGGTCCATCCATGGCGCACAAACAGGGTTTTCATTTCTGCCAGGCTGTCAAATTCCACAAGGCTGCCCTGCGCCATATAGGCCATGATTATGATGGGCACAACAATCTCATTTGCCGGGAGTCCCAGGATAAAAGCGATCAGTATGACACCGTCCAGGCCCAGCATTCTGGCAAATGGGTCCAGCATAGATGCACAATAATTTAAAAGACTCGTATCCCCCACAGTAATATTGGCTGAGGCCCAGATAAACAGGCCGGCCGGCGCGGCCACTACTACCGCGCGGCCCAGTACAAACAGGGTTCTGTCAAAGATGGATCTAACAATCACTTTACCCACCTGAGGCCTGCGGTATGGCGGCAGCTCCAGCGTAAAGGACGAGGGCACGCCCTTTAGCACAGTTTTTGATAAAATCCAGGACACGAAAAATGTCATGGCAACCCCAAGCAGGATAAACATAGTGAGTAAAAACGCCGATAATAATGACGCACCTGCTCCTCCGGAAATACCTGCAAAAAACATGGTTATAATTGCAATCAATGTAGGAAATCTCCCATTGCAGGGCACGAAGCTATTAGTCAGTATCGCAATCATCCGTTCCCGGGGCGAGTCTATGATCCTGCATCCCACTACACCTGCGGCATTGCATCCAAAGCCCATGCACATGGTCAGTGCCTGTTTTCCACACGCGCAACATTTTTTGAAGGGTTTATCCAGATTATATGCAATTCTGGGCAGATAACCTGCGTCCTCCAACAGCGTAAACAGCGGAAAAAATATTGCCATTGGCGGAAGCATCACAGAGATAACCCATGCCAGCACTCTGTAAACCCCCAGAACCAATATGCCATGCAGCCAGGCGGGCGCGCCTACAAGACCAAACAGTTCCGTCAGTCTATCCTGTATCCAAAACAGCCCCTTTGCCAGCATTTCAGAGGGATAGTTTGCTCCCGTTATGGTCAGCCACAGAACTGCCATCAGCAGCGCTGCCATCAGCGGATACCCTGCCCGCCTGCTGGTGAGAATACTGTCAATTTTTCGATCCCGGCTGTCGGCATGTTCTTTTGTAAACGTCACAGCCTTTTCGCTGATCCGTTCCGCAATATACATGACCGATGATACAATCTCTTCCTCCAGCCTTTTCTTATCCATATTTTGATTGTACAGTAATTTTTGTGCCTCCGGAATCGCTTCCTTCAGACAGTGCTCCTGGCAGATATTTCTCTGCAGATATCTGCGGATGCCTTCATCCAGCGCCTTATCATAATCCAGCAGCCGCAGGGACAGCCATCTGCTGTTCAGGCAGCCGCTGCAGGCAACTGTCGAGGGCATCTGTATCCCCTCCAGCACCGCATCCACCGCGGGTTCAAGCAGAGAAATCGCTTTTTCCAACGTCTGGCAGTATGGAATAACATATCCATCTGCAGCTATACAGCCCACAGAAGAAGCCTGAAGCTCCTGCCTGACGTTTTCGGCCTCCCGCATCATACTATCCATGGTCTCCAGCAGCTGGTCCCTGCCCTTTCCCTCCCTTGCCACCATACCGATAACTGGTACGCCCAGCTCCCGGGACAGGATATCCAGATTGACATAAATCCCCTTCTTTTCTGCCTCATCCAGGAGGTTTACACAGACAATCACCTTTCTGGTGATTTCCAGAATCTGCAGAACGAGGTTCAGATTCCTTTCCAGACAGACAGCATCGCAGACCACAACAACTGCATCTGCGTCCCCAAAACAGATGAAGTCCCGGGCGGCCTCTTCCTCTGCCGAATGGGCCAACAGCGAATACGTCCCCGGAATATCTACCATTTTATAAGAATATTCCTTAGTCTCACAATATCCCGAGGCGTTGGTAACCGTCTTACCAGGCCAGTTTCCCGTATGCTGGTGCAGGTTCGTCAAGCTGTTAAAGACCGTGCTCTTCCCCACATTCGGATTGCCCGCTATGGCAATCACTTTTTCGCGCCCCAAATCAGGCACCTTCCAAAGTATGAACCAGGATATCCCCGCAGTCTTCCGAACGGATTGCAATCACTGCACCGCGGATTAAAAATGCCCCCGGATCCCCGCCGGGGCTCTTTCCCACACATTCAACCTTCGTTCCTCTGACCAGACCGATATCCAAAAGACGTCTGTGGATACTTCCATCTGACCTCAGCTCTCTGACAACCGCCTTCTGCCCCGGCTGTATATCGTTTAAACAGATCTCCTTTTTCATAAGCGCCACCGCCTTGTCATAGAATTTAGGATAAGGAAACTTTCTTTCCTGATTCTATAATATTAAGTTTTCGGGATTCTGTGACACATTGGAAAAGAAATTTCGAATAGATATTAACTTTTTATCTTAATAGGAGAAATGATATAATGGACAATAGAAATAATTTTTATACCCAAAAAGGATATGAACTGCATAACACGGATGATCTGACCGCATCTATGGAAGATTATCTGGAGATGATCTGCCGGATGCTTAAAGGACAGGATATCGTAAGAATCCAGGCACTGTCTGAAAATCTGCATGTAAAACCCTCCTCTGCATCCAAGATGGTCAACGCGCTGAAGGAGAGGGGATACATCTCTTTCCAGAAATACGGATACTTAACCGCAACGCCCAAAGGGCTCGAGGTCGGGGAATATCTTCTTTACCGCCACGATATACTGCATAAATTCCTGTGCCTGCTGAATCATTCAGAAAACGAACTTGAACAGGTAGAGAAAATTGAACATTTTATCAACCGGGAGACAATCGAAAACCTTCATCTGCTTTTGGAGCGTCTGAAATCCTCCACCTCTTTTTTCCAGTAAACAGCAAATTGCGTCTCGTCAATCCGCTCCACAAAATGCTGCTTATACTGCAGAAACTCTTCCAGATCCATTAATATGTGATAGAGCACCGCCCTGTTCTCAAACTCCTCTCTGCTGCCGGGGAGTTCCTGTGCCTTCATTTCCTCAGACAGCGCCGCCAGACGTGCCAGCTGCTTTTCCGGCCGGTTCATTTCCTTGACGAAATGTTTTAAATAGGAAATATAATCTGCCACAATAAAAGACTGCTTTGGAAGCGCCTTCAGCTTTTCCATCTCATGATGCAGATGTTGTAGCGCCCCACACTGTTTTTCCCGCATTTCAAAATAAGCGCTGTAATAACTGGTATGAGCTCTGAAGGTATTGTTTTGATACACATATGCCTGTTCTATAAAATCCTCTAGTTTCTGTTCTAAAAGTTCCAGCTTCTCCCAAACAGCCTCCCTTCTGTCCTGGCTATATAAAAATACAGCCAGTTCCCCCAATATGTCGGAAAATTTCTGCTCTGTATAACGCATATTTTCTATGATTCTGTCCCTATGACCGCCATTATTCTGGAACAGATTGATAATTATAGCTATCGTGATTCCTAAGAACACGATCAGAAATTCATTTGCAATAAAAGCAATTGAAAAGTTGCGTGTAGTTAAAAAGTGCGTGCCTATAACCGCATTTACGGATGCAGTTATCCTCCAGCCTACCCATTCGCTTATCAATACCAATAAAAATATGAAGATTCCAAATGCAGCGCCGTCGCTTTTGATGTGGCTGAATACTAACCATGCCAGGACCGCTGCCAGAAAAAATGTCAGAATACGGGCAGCTGAGAGCCTGAGTGTTTCCCATTTTGTAGTCAGTATCGTAAGCAGCGTTACCATCCCCGCCGATGCGGCAAATTCAAGATGCAAAAGGGAAGCCGCATACATGGCTGCGCCGCTTCCCACTGCAATTCTTACTGCTTCTACCAGGACTGCACCTGTTTCTTTCCTCTTTCCCGGTTTCATAGAGTCTCCCCTTTTTCAATTTCCTGTCAATGAACTGCCAGATCTTATGCAGGAGTTTTACTCTATATCATATCCTTTTTTTTTACTTTTATCGCCTTAACCGCGTGTTATCTAACTGCCTTTGTTCCCATTCATTCTTTAAAAATTTTGCTACGCCGTCATTGTTACAACTCTCTAGTACTGCCGTCACAACTTTTTTTATTTCCGGAAGGGCATTCTCCGGTGCATAGCTCCTGTCCGCGATGTCAATCATCGGCATATCATTCCAGTTATCACCAAACACTACCAGCTCATCGTAGTTAAGCATCGCTTTCAGTCTCAGCAGCGCATTTTTCTTACTCGCCTTATCACTAAAAACTTCCAGACAATATAGATTATTATAGATGTTCAGATAACAGGCATAATGGATCCCGGATATTTTATCCAGGCTTTTACAAACCGGGTCAAGCTCCTTTTTTTCCCCTGTCAGCGCAAAATATACAACTGCACCGCAAGCCATTTCCTTTCTGTAATCATCAGTCCGATATATTTTTTTACAGCTTTCCTGTGCCCTTATGCTGTAATATTGTTCCTGTTCTTTTAATTTATCATTCCCATAGCATATGCTGATCTCCTCATCCTGAAAAAGATACAGAAAGCAGTCCCTCTTATTCTCCTCAAATGCTGATATTACCTTTTCTGCCGCCTCTTGATCAATCACTTCCGCATGCAGATATTTTTTCGTGCTAAAATCATATAGAAACACACCATTTGTTAAAATAGCAGGTACCTGTAGATGCAGTTTTTGCAGACGGTAATCACATCCGTAAGGCATCCTTGCAGTTGCAATCGAAAACAACACTCCTGAAGCAATGCACGAATTAATAATTTCTGAACTGTAATCTGTTATTTCCTTTCTGCTGTTTAATAACGTACCGTCTAAGTCTGAAATATATAGTGTTCTCATTCGCGTTTCTCCCTTTTAATACAATTGCATTAGTATATCAAAATAATCCGTCGCATCCGTATCTGTAATCTCACGGATTACTTTACAAGGTACTCCAGCTGCTACCACGTTTGAAGGAATGTCTCTTGTAATTACGCTTCCTGCTCCAATAACACTATGATCCCCAATCGTAATCCCGTGGTCCATATGTACTCCGCCTCCGACCCAGACATGATTTCCTATCTTGACCGGTTTAGCAAAACAGGCACCTGCTGCTCTTTCCTGAGCATTGAAAGCATGCCTTGCTGTATATATGGAAACCCGCGGTCCAAAAAGCACATTGTCACCAATCTCTATTTCTCCCGGATCCAGAAGGATACAGTCAAAATTAGCGTAGAAGTTCTCCCCAACAGAAATATTAAAGCCAAATTCGCACCGAAACCCCGGCTCAAAAAAGGCTCCCTGTCCGACATGTTTTAATAATTTTCTCAAAATCCCTTCTCTGATTTCTGCACCCTGACCATAACTGGCATTATATTCATTCGTAAGCTCTACAGCATTTTTTCTTGCTTGAACCAACTCCGGAGTCAGATCATTATACATTTTTCCTTGCAGTATACGTATTCTTTGTTGTTCAAAATTCATGCAGATACCTCCTTATTATAACACTTCAGGTAATATTGTTATTGTTCACTGCCTTCGAGTGTACACAGCAACGTAATGTTTTCATAACTTGCGCAATATATTTCTTATTTTGTCATTTCATTGACACTATGTCTTTCTCTTTGTAAACTAAAGTTAACTAGGAGGATATAATATGAATATAAAAGGTGTGGATATAAAATTTTTATCTCGTATTTCTGTATATAAAGGTGATTATGAATGCCTGTTCCGCACGCCCAAAAATGAACTTCGTTCAGGCCTGCACTATCATGACTTTTATGAAATTGTTGTTTATTTGGGCAATGCCGGAATTTTTAAAATTAATAATAAAGAATATCTGATCCGCAGGGGTGATATTGCACTGATCAATATGTTTGATCCTCATACTCTTGTCTATAATCCAAATGCACATTATGAGAGATTTAGTATTAGCATAGATCCAAGCCTCCTGCTCTCATTTAACACTCCCAACTCCAATCTTTTAGACATTTTTTCAAAAGATAATTGTAATTATCCGATTATCCATGTGGATGACAGCTGTTTTAATAAGTATCTTTCTGTTCTCCACCAATTCAGGGAAAACAAACTGACACACGGGAATGATATTCTGGAAAAGGCTCTGCTCCATCAGCTGGCGGCCTATCTTTTCAGCGACTGCTATGATGGTATACATTTTGACAATGCCGAATCCCGCCGGGTTTCCATGGTTGCTGATCTGGTCGATTTTATCAATACTCATCTGAGTGAAGATTTATCTCTTGAACGGCTGGCCAGTGAAGTTAATTATAGTGAATACTATATATGCAGGATTTTTAAAAGTATCACCAATTATACACTGACCAATTACATCATAGAAAAACGGATTTCAAAAGCTGCTTATTACCTAAAGGGTGATCTTCCAATTGGTAAAGTAGCCGAAAATGCAGGATTTAATAACTATAGCTATTTTTATAAAACCTTTAAGAAAATGATGGGGGTCAGCCCTATTGAATACCGTACCAGCCACATTGATGAGACTTAATGTGTTACTATATTTATGCCTCTTTGCCCCTTAGGAACTCTATATCACTTTCAGCAAGCCCCATATTCTTTGCAATTTCCTCCAGCTGCAGAACAAGCGTTTCTGGCAGGATAATTCCATCTTTCAGACTCTTCTGTTTGCTTGTATATTCAATCTCTCCCGGATATTTTGCGCTGTCGATACCATCACGTACAGGAAGTTTTTTCATAGCTTCAATATATTTTTCAGCATCCCGGTGGAACTGCTGAAGGTTACGAAATGCACCAATATTAACGCACCCAAAACTCTGGCTGGATAGCTCCGGCGTCCCCGGCAGATCCTGGTCATTTACATCAGGTGACAGAACCCCGCCTGAAAGCAGGGTTGCAAACAATTCCACGATGAATGCAACTCCAAAACCTTTATGTTCAGCCATTGGAACCAGCATGCCATATTGTTTCAGGTCTGTAGTCGGTTTCCCCTGTTTATCCAGAAGCCAGCCCTCTGGAATCGGCTTTCCTGCAAGCGCATATGCTTTGGCTTTTCCAAATGCCGCTGCACTTGTTGCCATATCTACACATACTTCCGGATATTTTTTTCCTGCGGCAAATGCAAATGAAAACGGATTGTTTCCTATAAATGGAATCGTTACTCCCGGAGGCGCCATTGAGGGATCCGTATTAGAGCAGGCAAATCCTATGCAGTCATCTCCAGCCAGTTTCATCGCCCAATGTCCTGCCATGCCAAAATGATTACTATTTTTTACAGATACTATGGATATTAAATTTGTTTTTGCTTTCTCTCTTGCAACCGCAACTGCTTTTTCACCGGCAATTGCGCCAAGACCTCCCTGTGCATCTATGACTGCAGTGTTAGCGGTCTCCGACACAATACGATATTCACTTTTTAATGAGGCGCCGCCTCCATTAATCTTCTCTATATACGGTTTCATTCTCAGTACACCATGGCTGCTGACACCTCTGGCATCAGCATGGACAAGCAGTTCCGCTACAGAGTCCGCGTCCGCTTCGGTAAGCCCAGTCATGGCAAATACCTTTTTTGTAAATTCCTTCAGATGTAATACGGTTACCTTATAATTCTTCATATCTTTTTTCTCCTATATTTCCATAGGGGTCTGACCCCTTTGCAATTAGGGCCTGCCCCTTTCGTTTATATTTGGGTTTTTCATAAATCATTTGACTCTGTGATTTAGTGTCTTATTCCGGTCAGAAAACCTGCAGAACCCGTATTGTAACAGTTCAGGCTTGTCTGAACTATTACAAATTATTTAAATAATTGGACCCTCTCTATATCCCAGAACTTGCAGATCATCTTTAATACCTCAACCCAATCCCCTTCCTTGACAAGAAGATGATGATCCATGCCATTTTGCATCAGCTGATCCACCACTGCACTTGCCTTGTCGGCAACACGTAGCTTTACTAACAGCTTTTCACCGCCTTCCACCCATTCCTCATGGGATGCCTCTGTAACTGCTGCCCGGTCAGCCAGTAGTTTATAACTTCCCCGCGCACCAGTAATGCTGGATATTGTTACTTTCTCCATTGCTTTCAAAGGAGCACCTACAAAAGTGCCTCTCTCTCCGCTCTGTGAGATCTGTACTTTATGAATATCTTCTGCAAGAGAATGTGCGGTACTGCCTTCATGAGCCAGTGCCAGGATATTTTCCATATCATCGATACTTCCCACTTCCCCTAATGCGCAGGCCCCGCCTTTTGAGATCAGATTCAGCATATGCATTACCATGGTATGCCCGATATCGCCCTCAGTGTCTACCACAATTCCCTCATCTGCCAGCCACGATGAGGTTAGATTCATCAGCCCGCTGAACATCGGGTAACACTCCGCTGCCATTGCATCCAGAGAATACTTTTTAATGACTTCCTTTGTGGCCATGTAGATCTTAGCCATATACTGCATGGTTGTCCCATTTGCTTTTACAGCGCCTGTCCGCTTTGATAAACATTTTAATACCTCTTCGGCATCCCCATCTCTTATATTGTCTGCCAGATATAAAATCTCTCCCATTTCAATATGAATCAGGGTCACACCGAATTTACGTGAGAATTCCCATTCCTCATTGCTCATATCCTGCGGACCAGCCACTCTCCACGTCTGCCGCGGTCCTACAAGAGCAAGCCGCATCCCCTTAACAGCCTTCATAATCTGTCCGGCTTCAGCAACCGTTTTTACCTTATGTACTGCCTCTTCGTTATCCGGAAGCCCATATACATATTCATATTCAATTCCCTGTGCCTTTAGGATTGCCCCAAAATGCTGTACACATCCGATCGAGAATGTCTCGGTATAAGGCACTGCCCAAAATACGGTTGGAAGCTGAAGCTCATTGATAAAAATATACTGCATAGAATCCATGATCCATGTTGCTTCCACAATTACAAGAGCATCCAGTTCTTCTTGCTTAAACTGCCTGCATATATTGACGGCATCTGCGGAATCCCATGCCACCTTTTCTGCATAAACCACCGCTACGTTTTTCTTCTCCAGTGCGGTTCCTATACTGTCTACCAGCGCCTCTGCACGCTGCCCGCCGCTCTCAAACTCACAGGTGACGCCAACAATTCCAATTCTTGGTTGTCTCATATTCATCCCTTCCATTTCTTAATGTCGCTATTGTTTCCTTTCTCTCTCTGCTTCTTTCATCTTTAGAATTCGATTAGATATGGCTTGGTGCACAGCTCCAACTAATAATCGCAGGTTCCATTCCAATATTTGTCATCTCATGGGGCTCCCCTTCCTCGACTAGAATTACATCCCCTTCCGTTAACTCAAAATATTCTCCGTTTTGCGGATTCCGCATGATAATATGCCCCCTGCTTACATAAAACACCTCGTGTGAGTCCGGATGTCCCGGATCAATCCCTCCTGTCTGCCCCGGAAGCAGTGCGGAGGATCCAAACGTAATCTTCCCGGTACACAGATATTCCCTGCACACCTCCGGTCCATCCAAAGAGACCGCTGTTTCACATTTTTTTACTGCCTTCATCAATATACCTCCCATACATTCACAAATATTTTAAAGATTGCTATCTTGTTTTATCAAAACACCCTGCTAAATCGGCAAATAACTGATTATACATTAGATAACCTTCCCGATATACTTCCTTATGTTCTTCAGAGGGAACAATCCTATCCTTTACTTCCACCATACGTTCTACTGCATTTTCTACGCTTTGAAATACTCCCATTGCCGTCCCTGCCAGTATTGCAGCGCCTAAAGCCGCTGCTTCCTTTGACTTTACAGTCTCCAGCGTGACCTGGTTAATATCTGCTTTAATCTGGGACCAAACTTTACTCTTTGAACCACCACCAAGAGAGCGGATCTCCTTTACTTTTATCCCCATATCATTGAGTGAATCAATATTTCTTTTTAATATATATCCCAGTGATTCCATAATAGCTCTCATAAAATGTGCCTTTGTATGCTGCAGCGTAAAACCAAACCATACTCCTTTTGCCCTTGCATTGACATCTGGTGCCAGCGCGCCAGCCAGGTGCGGCAGCATGATCAAACCGTCACTTCCTGCCGGTACGCTTGCTGCCTGGCTGCTGATCATGTCATATGCGTCTCCACATCCTTTTTTTTCTGCCAGCATTTCCAGCTCACAGAATTTATCCCGAAACCACCGGAGTGTCATTCCCCCATTTGTGAACGTATGAATCATATACATGTTCTTCAAAGGGAAGCAAAACAATGGCATCTTTCCTGCCGGATCAAATACAGGTTCATTTACTGGAACACACACTGCCAAAGCTGCGCCTATCGTTTCTGAGAACATTCCCTGCCGGATGTTGCCTGCTCCGATCGCACCGGCAGCCTGATCCAACGCACCTGTACAAATTGTCAGGTTTTTGGTAATTCCCAGTGATTCCGCAACCTCAGGCAATATCCTGCCAACAACATTTCCCGACTCAGCAACTGCTGCAAGCTGCCGCTCCTCAATTCCCAGATAATCCAGCATCTCTTTCCAGTACTTCCGGTCAATGATATCCCAGTATGTGGAAGAACAAACCAAGGAAGGTTCTGTGGTATACTTTCCTGTTAACCTGTAAATAAAATAATCCTCTATCAATAAAAATTTATCTGCCTCCGCAAACACTTCCGGCTCGTGTTTACGAATCCATAGTATCTTTGATGCAGGCCAGCAGGCTTCAAAGCTTACCTGACCGGTTTTCTGATAGCAGACATCGTTTCCAAACCTCTCTTCCAGCTCTTTTGCTTCTTCTATTGCCCGGTTATCCATCCAGACAATAGCATTTCGCAAAGGATTCCCCTCTCTGTCTAATACAAAAAGGGTTTCCCCTTGTGCAGACATTGCCATCGCAATTTCTGTAACTTCAGATAAGGAGTATTGGCTTCTGAGGTCAGCAATCCCATCCTGAAAGGCTTTCCAGTAAACTTCTGGTTTTTCTTCCACATAATTAGTCTGGGGAGTCAGTAAGTCGTATTCTTGTGTTGAAAAAGCCAGAATCTTTCCCTGCTCATCAAAAAGTGCTATTTTCATAGCCGTTGTTCCCAGATCAAGTCCCATTAATATCTTCATTATCCTTATACCTCCTACGTTCCAGCGCACTATTAAAAGCAGCAGCCGTCTTTTAGCAAGCTTATAATTTTATCCGCATGCTATACTGGTGTAACCGTTCAGGCAGGACTGAACTGTTACTAACTGACGACATGAACTGCAGTCCCATCCAGAAATGCTTTCAGGTTTTCTACTGCAATATTCATCAGACGAAGCCTGGATTCTTTTGGCGCCCATGAGATATGCGGCGTAATGATGCAGTTCCTTGCCTTTAACAGTGGATTATCATTACGGATCGGTTCCGTTGAAACAACATCCAGGCCGGCTGCATATACCTTTCCTGAATTCAGAGCATCCGCCAGATCATGCTCCACTACAAGAGGGCCCCTTGAGTTATTCAGAATGATGACTCCATCTTTCATTTTATGAATGTTCTCTTTGCAGATTATTCCTTTTGTAGAAGGGAACAGCGGGCAATGGACAGAAATTACATCCGACCTATTAAACAGTTCTTCCCTGGTCACATAATCTGCAATATTTCTTCCGCTGTCATTTGGATATTCATCGTTGGCAATCACATGCATCCCCAGCGCTTTAGCGATCCTTCCTGTAGACTGTCCAATTCGTCCAAATCCGATAATCCCCATTGTTTTTCCTGCAAGTTCAATTAAGGGGTAATCCCAGAAGCACCAGTCCGGATTCTTCGCCCATGCCCCCTCATGTACAGCCGTATTGTGATGGCCAATATGATGGCAGATCTCCAATAGGAGCGCAATCGCAAACTGTCCCACCGCATCTGTACCATATGTGGGAATGTTGGTCACGGTGATTCCATATTCCTTTGCGGCCGCCACATCCACAACATTATACCCGGTTGCAAGAACACCAACATAATTCATACTTTTACACTCATCAAAAACCTTTTTTGTAAGCGGCGTTTTATTCGTAAACACTACTTCAGCATTTCCGATCCTGTCTATGATTTCCTGTTCATTGGAAAGAGAAGTCCGATCATATACTGTTACCTCACCTAAATTCTTAAGTCCTTCCCAGTCCAGGTCACCAGGATTCAGTGTGTATCCGTCTAACACTACAATTCTCATGATTCCGTCTCCTTTTTAAGTTACTGTAGCAAACCTTTTTTAAACAAAACATACTCCTATTTAGAAATGAATTTTATCTGCTGCACTTTTAGGAATGCCCAGCCTTACGGCTACCCTTGGATCAACCACATTGCAGACTTCCACATCACCAATCAGGCCCAACAGTACAATCCACTCTTTTTTATCATATCCTCCGCCACGGCTTACCAGAAAATGATAGGCGGCTTCCATGGCTTCTGCCGTTGCGGTATCCAATCCATCCGCTGAAGCGATTATATACCACTTATCCTTGGTCTCAAGCACAGGCCATTTTTCCTGTCTCGCTTTTATCAGTTCAACGGTAACCGTGACACGGGACGGTACTTCCAGGGCGGAAAAGGTTTCCCCGTCTCCCTGTATGGCATGGACATCCCCCATATTCAACAAAGCGCCCGGAACAAAAACAGGAAGGTAAAGTGATGTCCCCTCTGTAATTAGTTTGCAGTCCATATTTCCGCCATAACTGCCAGGTGTGACGGTGTCTTCAGCCACTCCATGCGGGCATACCGCAATAGCGCCTACCATAGGCTTTACCGGAAGCTCTAATTTTCCGCCAAACAAGATCGCTTTGCCGTCCACGAGCGGAACCTTCATTGTTTCTTCTTTATCGAGGTATTTACCATATATCTCAAAATCTGGCGGAAAAAGGGCAATTGTCCCCTGGTCAGCAGTGATTTCTACTTTATCAATAGTTATTTTCAATGTATCACCTGGTTCTGCACCATTAATGTACACATCCCCATTGCATGGCTGGCAGACAAACCCCTCCGCTATGATATGGCTTTTCAGGACTTTCTCATTTGTAAGTAAATTTCCTACAAAATCTTCCGCATTAAAAATAATGGTATCGCCTGAGTCTGCATACATTGCCGGCATTCTGCTCTCATCATAATCATAAATCCTGTTGTTTATGCCCACTTCTCTAATCATGATAAATACCTCCGTTTTATTATTGCATCAGACTTCACATAGAAGTCAGCGCATTCACGACCTGCTGCCTGTTATTCATAGTCCAGGTAATCTCTTGCCCAAACAGAAGCCTCTGTTTCAATGTTGTCCGCAGTAACAGCGGGGCTCTTAACCCAGTTTTCTTTTTCTACCGGATTTCCTAGATAAAGATCTGCCACTACTTCTACTACCTTTTCTGCATGTGCAATGTTATCAAACGGGACACCGCTGTCGATATATCCGGCTACAAAAGCTTCGTATGCCTGTGGAAGTACGTCCTGGGTACAGATATACATATGACCTTCTTCACCGCGTTTTTTCCACCGCCCGGCTTCCTCTAATGCTGATTGCACTGCCGAAAATGCAAAATCACTTGCTATATAAAGTACTTCTGCATCTGGATTTGCCGCCAATGCGTTACTTAACCCGCTCTTAAAGTTTTCTGTTTTCCACTCCGTAGGCACTGTTGTTACTGTTGTCCACAATTTCCGTTCTTCTTCCACCTGTTTCCAGCCCTCAGAACGGTTTACAGAATTCGGGTCACCGAGGCTTCCGAAAAGTTCGATTGCTTTGGCATCCTTTACGCCATCTTTCTCAAGAATATCTGCCAAAGCCTCGCTTGCAACGATAGATTGGTCTAATGTATCCTGTCCTACATGGGCATCCGCAATCTTACCGGCGTCCTGATGATCCAGTGTCACAACTTTGATCCCTGCATCCTGTGCCTTTTGGATAGACTCACCAATGGTCTCCGCATTGTTGCACCAGACAACCATGATATCGACCTGCTGATTAATCAGATCCTGGATGTTGGATGCTTCCTGCACTGGTGTTGCATCACCAACTACCTCGATCCACTCAAAATTAACTCCATATTCCGGTCCCTTCTCCTCACCGAACTTTTTCATATATTCGCCCCATACCGTCACATTTACGCTCTGCATCTCATGCCAAGAAACTCCAACTCTGATGGTCGGGGTGTCACCCTTTGACGCATCTTTCTTGCTCTTTTCCTCACTCTTACTTCCTCCGCATGCAGTCAACAGTAACATAAGACTTAAAATTACACAGATAACACTTCTCATTTTCTTTTTCATACCTTTAATCTCCTCTCATCATTTGTTTCATTCTTTTCCTTACGAACCTGCACCATAGACTGATAGGATTGTGCGTACATTGCTATAAAAATGATTCCGCCCTGTACGAACCTGTACGCATATGGAGATACTCCCATAAAATTCAGCCCTGCCTCAATCACAGTCAGAGTCATTACACCAATCGGAAGCCCCTTTAAAACATGCCCCGTTCCACCAAACATGCTAAACCCGCCAATTACACAGATTGCAATTGCTGTAAATTCTTTTCCCTGGCCAAATGCCAGTGTTACTCCTCCAACCTGCAGTGCCAGCATCAGACCGCTTATGGATGCCAGCAGGGCGGATAACAGATAATCGGTGATGATGATCTTTGAAACATTGATTCCTAGTTTCACAGCTATTTTTTCATCATTACCGATGGCAGTGATTAATCTGCCAAACCTGGTTCTGTTATGCACCACATAAATCAGAATCAGTATGACCAGCGCAATAATGACATCTAAAAATACAGGACCTGCCTTAACTGCCCCAATGCTTCTAATATTCTCTGGCAGTGATAAAGGCATTCCACCGCAGATTGAACGCGATACTCCGCGTATAGCTATCATGGAACCCATCGTTGCAATCATAGGTGTTACTTTCAGCACAACAATCAGAAAACCATTCAGTAACCCCACCAAAAGCCCTGCTGCAATAGCTGCCAGCAATGATATCAGGACATTTCCTTTCGTATAGCCTATCAGCACTGTAAAAACTGCCGTCGCCAGATACATTACAGAACCGATTGATAAATCAACTTTTCCGGTAAGGATAATCATCGCTGCCCCCGCGGCAAATATAAAATTAGGTGCAGCAGTATGGAGCATCGAAATGATATTTCCGGCTGTACAGAAATTGTCTGTTGCCAGTGAAAAGTAGATAAATACAAATATAATAATGATTACGAAACTGTACTTCATCAAAAATTCCTTAAGATCGAACCCGCCTTTTACTTTTTGCATGCTATTTTCCCTCCTTTCACTGCAATGCCGCCGCCATCAGGTCCGTCTGTGTAGATTCTCCCCCGAGTTCTTTTACAATCTTTCCATTATGCATAACCAGATACCTTTGGCTTACGCTCATAAGCTCATCAATATCCGACATAATAACGAGTACAGCTGCACCCTTTTCTGAAAGCTGGTGGATTACTTTCATGACATCCGCCTTAGCTCCTATATCCAGCCCTCTGGTTGGCTCATCTAGTATGAACACCTTAAGATCCTTCTGCAACCAGCGCCCAAGAATAACCTTCTGCTGGTTCCCGCCGCTCAAAGTACTGATGGGCTGGTTCAGGCTTGCTACCTTTGTTTCCAGTTCTTTTACATATCTCTCACATACTTCCAGTTCCTTTTTTTTATCTAAGAGCCCCGGCACTTTTCCCGTAAGATTTTTTAAGTTCGCAGAGGTCATATTGTCCTTTACAGACATTTCCAAAGCCAGACCATCTACACGCCTGTCTTCTGTAATGATAGCCACATTACCGATCATCTTTTTCGGAGGGAGCTTTTTAAGTTTCCCATTTTTGTCTGCAATTGAGATTGTGCCCTCATCTATGGGATCAAGTCCGGTGATACATCTGACAACTTCTGTCCTGCCGGCACCCATCAGTCCCCACAGGCCTACAACCTCCCCCTCCCTAATACTAAAATTAATGCCCTCAACAACACCTTTCCGAGTCACGTTCTCCACTTGCATAGCAACCGGTGCATCTTCTGACGCCTTACCAACCGTATGGCTGTGGCCTGTAAGCTCTTCTACTTTATCACCGATCATCATTTTAACCAGGTCTGCATGAGACACTTTTGATACCAGTTCTTTGCCGGCAGTAATTCCGCCCCGCAGCACCATTACACGCTGACAGATAGAAAATATCTCGTCCATCATATGTGTGATATATATAATGGCAACATTCTCCTCACGGAGTTGTTTAATCACCTTAAAAAGCCTTTCTTTTTCCGGTAAAGTCAGCGATGACGTGGCTTCGTCAAAAATAATGATCTGCGGATCGCTCAATAAAGCCCTTGATATCTGTACAAGCTGACGGTCCCCTGCCCCCAGGCTTCCCACTAAAGTATCCGGTGAATAATGGCATCCCAGCTTTTTCAGGACTTCCACACATTTTTTCTTACTGTTCTTATAATCAATCAGGCCTCTTTTGACCTGAAAGTTATTCAGGAACAGGTTGTCCACAATAGACATCGTCGGCATCAATGCCATTTCCTGCTGCACAAAAGCGATTCCATGCTCTATTGCCTCGGTAGGATTTTTAAACTTAACCGTTTTTCCATCAATCAAAATTTCTCCGCTGTCTTCCTGATAGATTCCGCACAGTATATTCATCATTGTGCTCTTTCCTGCTCCATTGGCCCCAATTAGGGCCAGCACTTCTCCTTTGTATGCTTCCAGGTCAATTCCCCTAAGCACTTTATTTGCAGAGAAACTTTTTGTAATCTGGCGCATTTGTAAAATGGCTTCACTCATTTTGTTTCCCTCCTGCCTTGTTTTACCATATCAAGTGCTACAAATACGATAATCAGGATTCCTTTGATAACCAGAATCATGTTGTATTGAATATGTAACATATTCGTAAAGTTACTGATTATGGTAATGAAAACTGCACCAAATACAGCGCCAAATGCCGTCCCCATCCCGCCATTCGTACTGGCCCCTCCTACGACCGCAGCACCCACAATATCCATTACAATTACATCCTCGCCAAAAGTCGCGGAAGCAGAATTCATTCTTGCACTTAATATCATGCCAGCCAGCCCTGCCATAAAACCTGAGATTAAATACGTTCCAAATACTACTTTTTTGGCAGGGATGCCTGAAACTTCCGCCATTTTTACATTCGTACCTGATAAGTATAACCACCGCCCAAGGTAGGATTTTTTCAAAACCACCTGTGCAATAATCATCAGCAGTATCATTAGAAAAATGGGAAGTGCAAATCCCTGTATATTAAATAGCACCGTATTTTTAAATGATTCTTTCATTCCTGTTACACCGACTGCATTTGTGATCCACATGCAGAATCCGTATGTAATCATCTGCATGGAAAGTGTTACAACAAATGGAATCATATTCAGATATGCAATCGCAAAACCATTGACTATTCCGCAAAGAATTCCGGCTCCAATCATAATGAAGAAAGCAGTGATGGAATTACCGCCCTTACTCATGTACATTACCCCAAGTATGGCGGACATTGCCATGACAGGGGGAATCGACAAATCAATGCCTCCGCCGATCAGGACAAATGTCATCCCAATCGACATCACTGCCAGCGATGAGGTCTGGAGCAAGATACTCGATATATTTCTTACTGTAAAAAAATAGGGGTTCTGCGATGAAATATATATCATGCTCAATACCAAAATTACAAATGGCAGCATGGTAATTGCCAGGGATATTTTATCCTGCCTGTATCCCTTTTTCTGAACCACATCCTTTAGACTCATTTTTAATCTGCCTCCTATCCGGTCTGCTTCAAACGGCTATTGCCAGGTATCCAGAGATGGAAACGGTAAGTTCTCCCCACTCATTATGATCGTCTCCCTCATCCGGTTTATCCGGGGCCGGATTGTCTCATAAACTTCCCGTGGAATAAAACGCCTCATCTCCCTGTTAAAATCAATTTCATACTGAAACTGCGGATGATCCTTGCTTAGCACTCTGCCTGTCCTGGTCTTAAATACAATCGAAAGCAGATCATAATAAGCTCTGCATGGGCATGTATCATCATTCCAAACATCCATGAACCATTCGCCCTCCAGAGAAACAATCATATCCGCATAAGCAACAATTTTTTCTTCCCAGGACTCGGGAAGCTTATCCTCTTTCTGAATCATGCACGGAAGATTTGCTCCCTGCACGTATTCCTTTGTAAGACCGGCAAAGTCATGCAGCTCAATACATCTCGCGATTTCTTCACTATATCCGGCGTCCCTTGCAATCTGCGCTCCAATGAAAGCATGCTCCGGCATATCGTCTTTCTGGATCTGGCTAATGCCAACGTCATGGAGCAATGCTCCTATTTCACATACATAGCGGTTTACTTTAATTCCTAATTCTTTTTCAACGCCATCAGCTATGAGAAGCGCTACATCACCGATAACAATCGAATGGTGGATTTTATACAGCGGCAGCCCAACTTCAGCCATAAGGGCAACTGCTTTCATTCTTTCCGGGGAAAACTTTTTAAAGAATCTTAAATCGTAGCTTGGTTCTGTGTAGGGCTGTATTACGTATCTTGACATTTACTTTTCCTCCTTTTTGTTTCATTATCCGGAATAATTTTGTAATTTAATTATATATCAACTTCCGGCGCATCACGATTATGTATCTTGCACAGCACATTTCCTATTTTGCTATGTGTTTATATGGATTTTAGACATACAAATCACCTCCTTTTAAATTATTACTTACTTTTTCTTATAATTAAATAAGAATTTTAAGTAAAATTATGGTAAGTTATTCCTTTTTAGCTTTCGCTTTTATATCAACAAAAAACTGTCTGAGAACATCTCTCACAAAACCAGTGTAATCCTAGATTTGTAAAAGAGTATTCTCAGACAGCTTTTAACCTTATCCCTGCATGTTTGTTAATCGATAAATATAATAAATTCCAGATAATTTTCTTTATTCAATGATATTCTGCTGGCACATTATAGTGTCTTAAGTAAGTCAACAATGAACATCAGATTCTCTCTGAAAGACCCGCCATTTACAAAATTTTCAGTAAAAAGTGCACTGCCCATGGTAAATGTCCATGGATTCATTTCCTTCACTAACATAATACGCTCCACAGACCCAATACTTCCTGCCAGCACAACAGGGCGCTTAGCATATTTTATGTACTCTGCAGAGAGCACATTCGGATCACCATCTATATAGCGGTATCCAAGAATGTCTGTACCAAAAACTCCTTTATCAGCAAAATCTGCTTCCTGCGCTAGCATTTCTTCCAATGTTCCTTCCAAGATACTCGGACTTCCAGATACTTTTCCCGCAAATGGGCAGTATTTCAGGTTATGTTCTTTAATATAATGGGCAACACTGTCATAGTACAGAGTTCCGAGCAGATAATCAAAGCCACAATCCACTGCAATCTCGGCCCCCCTCATACACTCTTCTTCAGTATAAGACACAACTTCCAAAAAAGAGGTTTTACCAGCATCCCTCATTTTAGTGCAGAGAAGCTTCATTTTATCCCGCTCCATACCAACATCTTTAAATCCCCAATACTGAATCGGCAGATCACTATTTTCCTCAAACAGCTCGATTGCATTTGGAACCGTTTTATCGTTATGTGTTAACATAATGATAATTTTATCTAACATGCTCATATCTATCTTTCCTTTCATTCGTAGTAATTACAGCTAATCTGTCTGCAATACATATATACCTTGATTTTCAGCTTTGCTGAAAAACCGGCCCCGCAGGGGCATGCATTACGGGATGCCCTTCAGGTATTATTTCATTGCCTCAGCCATCTTTTTTACCTCTGCACAGGTGCCTGTCCATGCGGCCATTAGTATATCCATCTGATCCAGAATACAGAAATGTTTTACACCAAGTGCCCTGTAGTATTCTGCGTCTTCCAGAGTTGCAATCTCAACTCTCGGCTGTACACCATGTTTCAAGGCTGTTGTAATCATTTTCTCGTGAGCCTCTCTAATATCCTCCTTATGGTCAGCACAGTTCCATCCCCGGCTCATGCAGTAGTCTGACGGACCAAACTGTACCATGTCAACACCTGGAATAGAGCAGATTTCCTCAATGTGATCCATCGCTTCCTTTTTCTCAATCATAAATGCTTTTACAAGGCTCCTGTTCATTGCTGCATAATCCATCTGTTTTAGCTCCGGATGGTATTTAATCCATCTTGCATTCGGATAGCCAAATTTTCCTTCATCTTCCGGCGTTTTCGGTAATACTAACTTGATCGTTTCACGAATCTGTTCCGGTGTTTCGTGATCTGTAAACAGAACTGCCTGAAATCCTACTGCTGCCGCTTTCTGTGCCACATAAGCCCTGTTCTGAAAATCTACCTTAATCATGGAGCCTGTGTCATACAGCTCACATGCCCTGACAAAATTCTCAAGGTCACTGAAAGAAAACGGTGCATACTCAGCAAGAAATTCAAAATAATCAAAGCTGCCTGTAGATGCAGCTGCCTCAACAATGGTCGGCCATGAACTCCATATTCTGGTAGTAACTGTGGTGCCGTTATTGTCTAAAATTTCTCTCATTTTGTTTAGTCTCATATACCTGTCTCCTTAACATTTTATTTCAGAAATATTTCTTGACTACATCTTATTCAAATTTCACGTTTCAGTCGATTATCAATCTTGCGCTTACCATTTCCTATCTTGCGCTTCCGGTTAAGGCAGTATATAGATAGAGTTCTGTTTGCGAAACTCGCACTTGTGGCAGCCGCACTGCGGTATCTGCTTCTTACGCCGCAGTACACATTCCTCCGGTGGGCTATTAACATATAAATGAGTATTGCAATAAAAATCCGGGTGCCAAAAGGTTTGGTTAAAAACCTTTTGGCACCCGGATTTCATAAGATAAAAAAGACAGACGAAAGTATATCCATGCCCTGTATTTCCGAAAAGTATAAATGTCCCTAGTATATGCGCCATGCCTCTGAATTCTACACATTCAGTTCTACCGTGAATATAATCTGGTTTTCTTCATAGGATGCCTTAATGCTTCCTTTTTGTGATTCTGCTATAGCACGGGCTGCGGACAGGCCAATGCCGTAACCCCCGCTCTTTTGTGTCCTGGCGCTGTCGCCCCGGTAAAAGCGGTCAAAGAGTTTTTCTGGGGCAACTTCCGGGAGCGTATCACATGTATTTTTTATTCTTAATATAATAACATCTTCTTTTCTTTCTAAGTAAATTATAATACTTCCCTGGTTCGACGTGTATTTTACCGCATTGTCCAACAGTATTGCAATGAGCCTTGCCATACTATCTCTATTCCCGTGCATGATGATATTGGACTGGATATTTTCTTCTATTATAACTTCTTTCAGGGCCGCCGGCTCGTAGAAAGACGGCAGGATCTCTTCCAGCAGGCTGCTCAGTGAAATGTCGGCGCACGGAAGCTTCGCCCCATTTTCATCCATTTTTGCAAGGGCCAGCAAATTCTGCATAAGCCCGTTGAGACGTATCGTCTGTTCCCGGATATTTCGGCTCCATTTATTCTCTCCATTGTGCAGCTCCATGGCATCTGTATTTGCCATGATTATAGCCAAGGGGGTCTTGATTTCATGACCTGCATCTGTTACAAACTGTTTTTGTTTTTCTATATTTTCTGCGATGGGCAGAATTGCTCTTTTTGAGAGCAGAATGACGAAGAGCAGCATAAGGCTCCAGCACAGGATGCCGATAAATATTGAAATCCCTAAGACCATGAGAATGGTTCGGGTCTGTGAAGATGTATCCAGAAAAATGATGACACTGCCTTTTCCTTCACGGGTTTGCACTATCTTATAACGAAATTGTTCCGCTCTTCCCTCTGAACTCCCGCTTTCTCTTACCTTCTCTGCCATTTTTTCAGCCTCTGCTTCTGTCACGGAAGCGATTTTACTGACATCGGTCTGCACGGCCTCACCGTCCGAATTATAGCGGATCAGAAAATACCGGGCCGACATGGCTGTATCCTCGTCGATCGGCAGCTCCAAAAAGCCCGGCCTGCCTCTGTCTGGTAATTCTGGCTGCCTCGAGGGAGCACCCCCATTGTCAGCCAGCATCCCCAGCATCCGTTCCATCTGCCGGCCGGAAATCAGCCCGTATATTCCATTGATCGCTCCAAGCAGAACCAAAATCAACACAGTAATTGCCAGCATAGCAGTGGTTATAAATTTTTTCTGAAGTGTTTTCGTCATCTCTTAACCTCCAGAGTATATCCGATGTTTCGTTTTGCTTTTATTTCCACGTTAGCATTCAGGGACGCCAGCCTTTTCCTCAGATATGATATATATACCCATACCGTCCCCAGTTCGGCTTCTGTTTCATATCCCCACACTTTCACAAGCAGTTCTTCCGTAGAGAGGTAAATTCCCTGGTTCCGCATAAGCGTTTCCATCAGCCGGTATTCCAATTTTGTCAGCACAAATGTCTGCCCGTTCCCGCTCAGCTTATAGCTCTGCTGGTTCAGTTCGATATTTCCGCATTGCATGATATCCGGGGTAAATTCCTCCCTCCGCCGCAGCATAGCACGGATCCGGGCCAGAAGTTCCCCCATAGCAAAAGGCTTGGGGAGATAATCATCCGCCCCCATATCCAGACCCTGTATGCGGTCCTCCACCTCTGCCTTCGCGGTCAGCAGCAGAATCGGCGTGCGGCACCCCTCCCTGCGCAAAAGGCTCAGAACCTCGAGCCCGCTCATTTTCGGCATCATAATATCCAGAATAATCCCGTCATACTGCGTTGCACGGGCATAATCAAGGGCCGCGTCCCCGTCATACACTGCGTCCACAATATATTTATGATATGTCAAAATATCCACAACCGCCTCCGACATACTTACCTCATCCTCAGCAAATAATAATTTCATCATCATCACCTCAGTAACAGTTTACCATAGCTACCTTAATAAAGGCTTAGAAATTTAGCTCAGCCAAATATAATGCGGAACGAATCAAGTCTCCCTGATCCGTTCCGCATTTATTTGGGCTGAGCGCCCCGCACCCTCGGCAGTCTCACCGCCATAACTGCAGGGCCTACGCCATAGATTCCGGTTCCAATGCCCAGAATACGCCGTTTATGCACTGTAATTCTCCATCTCTTTGTTGATGCTTTCCTCGCAGGAACGCATGGCAAGAATTGTCTTTTCAAAGAGGTCGTTCAATTCCCATCCAAGCCGCTCTGCCCCCTGCCGTATCACATCTCTCGAACATCCTGCTGCAAATCTTTTGTCTTTAAATTTCTTTTTTATGCTGGATACTTCCATGTCCATTACACTCTTAGATGGACGCATCAGCGCTGCGGCCCCGATCAGGCCTGTTAGTTCATCCGCCGCAAACATGACCTTTTCCATCTCATGCTCGGGCTCTATATCGCTGCAGATTCCATATCCGTGTGAACAGATCGAGTGAATCATATCTTCGCCCACGCCGCCCTCTTTCAGAAGCTCCGGCGCTTTCTGGCAGTGTTCTTCCGGATAACGTTCAAAATCGATGTCGTGAAGCAGGCCGGTTATTGCCCAATAATCTGCCTCCTCTCCATAGCCAAGCTCCCCGGCATACCATCGCATAACGCCTTCCACGGTCAGCGCGTGCTGAATATGAAATGGTTCCTTATTATATTGTTTTAGCAGCTCGAATGCCTCTTCCCTGCTGATATTACTTACCATAATTTTACCACCTTTCCTCATGTTAATTTTTATTTTTTCAAATTCCACTGAAAAGTTCTTTTTCCTAAGGCCTTTGATTCATACAGCGCAGCATCCGCTTTATGGTAAAGGCTTTCAAAATCTTCCCCCTCTATCTCTGCTCTGGCAATTCCTATAGAACAGCTCTGATCTAATCCTATACCTGAAAAGACATTTCCTATCGATTCTATAAGATAATCCGCCAGGCGGTCTCCCTCCTCGATGCTTCTGTCTCCGGGCAGAAAGACCATGAACTCGTCCCCTCCAATCCTCCCCGCTATCTCGGATGCCTGTGCGGCTTCCCTGGCCAGAATACCTGAAACCTTCTTCAACAGCTCGTCCCCTACAAGATGGCCTTTCTCATCATTCACCCGCTTGAATTCATCTAAGTCAATCATAAGCATGAGCCCTCCCGTCTTATCATCTGTCAGCATTCTGTTAATATGTTTTTCCGTATATTTACGGTTATAAAGCCCTGTTAGAGAATCCAGCTGAATACTCTTCTCCAGAATCTCACTACGCCGCAGCGCTTCCTCTGCTATGTCGGCAAACGTTTTCGGATAATATTCTCCCTCATTCTGGTATACATATGGAATCGAATGATGCAGACTTCCGACGACCAGGCTTCCGTCCGGCCGCCTATGTACCTCCGCCGTAATTCTTGTGTCCATATTGATGATAACCTTTTTGCCCTCTATATTATTCTCACACGCTTCGAACTCTCCATAAACAACGCAGCAGTCTTCCGTAATCTGTTTTGCCTTAAACCACTCGTTTTTAATAATAAATTCAATATCTTTTGCCTCTTCCTGATCCTTCTCCAGGCCAGCCTTAAGCGATTCCAAATTGGTATAAAATTCATGCCTGCCGGTGCCAATTACCAAGATATCCGGGGAAAGATACTGGTACATCTCTTCAATTTCAGCTGCTCCCCTGGACACATAACATTCCATCAGTTCCTGTATCAGGACGCAGGCTTCTCTGCATAATGTATCACTCATATTCTTTCCTCCTATAATTCTTATGACAATCATAGCACATAGATATTACCATTGTCGATAGTTTTAACGCAAAGGGGTCAGACCCCTATGCAGGGGGGGCTGACCCCTTTGCCCCTGTTTGTCTAATTTATAACAATCTCTCTTATTTCCAATTCTTCTGTTTCCTGGAAACGAAGTACCAGCTCATATTCTCCGGCAGCCATATTGATATCCCTGTTTAGCTGTACCCCATCCGTTATTTTTACAATTCCGGCAGTATGCCCATCCATCAGTATTTCTATCTGTCCGCTTCCCGACGCCAGTATACGGATACTGCAAAATTCATCCTCGCTCTGTACATAACGGAATATGGCTTCATCTCCGTGGCATATATGTGTCAGTTTTTCTTCATATTCTGCCCCCCGGTTTTCTTCCGCATCGATATATACGCTCCCTTTAAGCCCGCAGGCCTGATACCCCATTATTTTCTCTCCCGGGCCAAAAGGTTTTCCGGGCCCCTGAGAGGTCATCTTCACCTCATCGATTGTCCCGTCCGGATTGATGGTAATCGGCTCAATACATAACCGCCTGTACTGACGGCATCCCCTGCTGTTGCGATGGTAAAACACGTACCACTGTCCATTTACGCATTCTATCGAACCATGGTTATTCCAGCTTTCCGGATCGCAGCCATCATTATCAATGATAATTCCCCGATATTCAAACGGGCCCAGCGGTGAACTGCCGGTGGCATATCCCAGGGCTGTCGGCCTCCCTCTCTGCATATCAGCGTATACATAATAATAAGTATCATTAATCTTACGCATAGAAGACCCTTCATGGAAAAAATGCTTTTCCTCTGTCACAAGATTATCCGCAATATTATCCGGGTCAAAAGAAACCATATCTTCATTGAGCCTGATTCCATGAGAGAACAACTGTCCCCAATAGTAATAGGCCTTCCCGTCATCATCTATAAAAACTGCGGGATCTATCCCTCCGCAAGGCAGCTGCACAGGATTCGTAAACGGGCCTTGCGGGCACTCCGAAACAGCCACCCCTTCCCTGTCATCCGATGTACAAAAATAGAGATAATACCTTCCATCCTTATAAATGCAGTCCGGAGCATATAAAAATACGGCCTCTTCATCAGCCGTCTTATCCCCCTCTTCCTGACTGTCATTACTACCCGCAGCTTCCTCCAGAATCTTCTTCATGAACGGAGTCGGATGTTCCCGGTCAATCCCCGGATATTTAGGGGCATCCCCGTCATGAATCCACGTTACCGCTTCTGCGGTAAATGCCTCATCGTGAATAACCCACTTTTTCATATCTGCAGTAGACACAACATAATACCTGTCACTACAATATTCATTCTCTATCTCATCATAGCTTCCATAAATATAAAGCCGTCCATCCGGCATAACATGGCCCTCACCGTCCGGAATATGGATATCCGGCGGCAGAATGGGATTTCTGGTATTTTTATACTCTCTCATGACATGCATTCCTCCTAAAGGGATTTTCTCAAAGGGGTCTGACCCCTTTGAAGTAAAATAGAAACTTAAAAGTGTCCCTTTTTTTCTATATTCATTTTTCTAAGCATATCTAAGGAGATGAACCGAAATCCGAGAAAGGTTACCTGGTTCTCGGGTTTATAAATCTCCTCCTGCCAGTCCCCCAGAATACCTTCGTATTCTCTCCTGTTCAGCTTATTTAGTTTCCCGTCCTCTTTCCCAATTGGTATCCAGCTTATCTGGGCAAATGGCTCTATGTTGAACAATGCAAGCACCGCATCGGATACGATGAGATAATCCCTGGGGGATATGCCGCAGGCCGCGCCAAACTTTTTCATTTTACTCAGATTTTTAGTAAACATTCTATATAAATCGGGCTCATAGTAATTCATTAACATGAAATTATGTTCATTTTCAAGCAGCTCAAGTATCAGCTCTGTTTTTTGAGAGTCTCCGGACACGTAGAAAGTATCCTCCTCCGATTCACAGATGCTCCTGATCTGCCCCTCGGCAGCCGTAAGATCGTCCCGGGAACCGAATTCACAAACATATGTAAGAAGACTGCTGTTTTCTTTATATCTTATATTCAAATATTTATCAAGATGTTTGAAACGATTTCTCAGATTTCCTGTCCATTTTTGCTCGCCGTAAATCTGCAGCATAAAGTTTCGCAGGCCGAGTCTGGTCAATTTGGTCTCTACTTTTTTCCGAACTGTACCACCGTCTTCCAGTATTTTATGAATCTCTCTTCTTTTTTCTTCAGAATCTAAAACAGGCCAGATACTTACCACGAATACCATTATTTTTACTCTGCCTTTCTTCTTTTGATATGTTTATAGATTACTTTTTACCGCGGAAAAAACCGATATAGAATCTTTCCCTGTTTCAACATAAAATTATAACTTAATCTTCCATTCTTTGTCAACTATATCAATACTTAATCCACCTATTAAATACATATACTATAGTACACTACAAATGGGAGGTGTTGGTATGGTAGAATTTGGAAACACGCTCAAGACTTTACGCCTGCAGAATAATTTTACTCAGGCACAGTTAGCTCAGAGGCTTGGAGTAACTAAATCCGTCATTAGTGCCTATGAGACCGGACTGCGCATGCCTTCCTATGATGTCTTGATTTCTATATCACAAATCTTTAAAGTGACTACTGATTATCTGCTGGGACTAGAAAAAAAGCAGGGACTCGATCTGTCTGGTTTGACAGAAGACGAGGTCCAGGCTCTGACAGAATTAATAAAAGCAATGAAACGTAGATCTGGAGACTTTGGTAAGTAGAATGGGGGATGGTAGAAGGTTCGTTTGTCCAAATTGGGGTGCGGGTAAGGACAGTGCAATTGGCCGGCAATAGGTAAGCAAAGTAAAGCTGATATGATATAGCAGCTCCATGAATATTGGTTATTGAAGTATCGTTACATATTCCATATAATGAAAAATATGATTGGAACTGTGATTGGAGCGGTAGTATGTTTCGTATTGGTGAGTTTTCAAGGTTAACTCAGGTTTCTGTCCGAATGCTGCGGTATTATGATAAGATGGGGCTTTTAGCCCCCGCAGAGATTGATTCCTGGTCGGGGTACCGGATGTATTCGGCTGCACAAATACCTGTTTTGAATAAAATTGTTTATCTGCGGGACAGCGGATTTCAGGTTGCGGAGATTGCTGACATACTTAAGAGTGGGAATGATAACACTGTAGTGGAACAGCTGGATCGTAAATATATGGAAATTATGGGGAATATTGAGGCTGAACAGGCACAGTTAAAGAGGATTGAGACTGCAAAGAATCAGTTTCTTTTCGGAAAGGATGAACTGCATTATCAGATAGCTGTCAAATCCATTCCAGCTTACCACGTCCTGTCTCTGAGGCGGGTGATTCCCGATTATTATGCGGAAGGCGGATTGTGGGAAGAACTATCCGCCTTTGCAGTGATGAACCGGATTTATCTGTCCGGTGAGACATTTTCAATATACCACGACAACGAATACAAAGAGGAAAATGTTGACGTAGAGTTATGCGCTGTTCTAAAAAAAGTTGTGGATTTAACCGGCCAGACTGTGGACGGCTTCTCATTGCGCCTAACCGAACCGGTTCCTGCCATGGCCTGCACCATGGTATATGGAAAATTCTCTAATATCGCGGGCGCTTACCTCAACTTTGCACAATGGCTGCAGAAAAACAGCCATTACAGAATGTCCGGGCCAAGCCGGCAGATCGTACACCGGGGTCCATGGAATGAAGAATGCCCGCAATCCTATTTAACAGAAATTCAAATACCTATGAAGAAGATTACCTGAAACGTCTTGTAAGTTAAAATTACAGGACGTTTTTTCTTGACTCTCACACGGTGTCAGGGGTTACCTTATGCTTACAAACCAGTTCCCCGCATCAGGCAGGCCCACCAGGATCATTGCGTACGGGGAAAAAGAATAAATGGAGGAAACATCATGAAAACATATGAATTAAACCCGATTGGAACCATCTACAACGGCGAAAGCGGAACCTTCCTGCAGCTCACACCGGAATTCATTCCTGCACTGCAGGCGCTGGACGGATTCAGCCACATTAATATCTTGTGGTGGTTCAGTGATTTTGACACAGCAGAATTCCGTTCAGAGCTGGAAACAGAGGAGCCCTACAAGAATTCACCGGAGGTCATGGGCGTCTTTGCCACAAGATCACCGGTACGCCCGAACCCGATTGCCTTATCCACAGCAGAGATAATCGGGATCGATTACCTTAAAGGCATCATTCAGATTGCCTATATTGATGCAAATGACAGCACACCCCTTCTGGACATTAAGCCTTACACGCCCAGCCTGGACAGGGTGGAAACCCCCGGGGTTCCGGCCTGGTGCAGCCATTGGCCGATGAGCGTGGAAGAGTCTGCGGACTTTGTATGGGAGAACGAATTTAATTTTTAATAACATCTCTCTATCCCAGAACTGTCTGAACGGTCCATATTGATAAGAACCGTAAGAAGCACCCGGGAATCATTTCCCGGGTGCTTTACATCTGCCCTTATAAATCTAACCAGCTGTAAATCTGCCGTTATCTCTGTTTTCTTCTCAAAACAACCGCGCTTGCAGCTCCAGCCAGTCCTGCCATTGCCAGAACCGCCAGTAATAGAAAGGAAGAATTGTCACCTGTTTTTACAGCCTTCGTTACAGAAGAATTGGTTCCGGAAGCCTGCTGTACAGGTTTATTGCTGCTTCCCTGGCTGCTGTTCCCGCTATTCTGGCTCCCGCTGTTCTGGTTCCCATTATTTCCTCCGTTATTTCCGGAGTTATCCTCAATTTTAACCAGTTTTTCCATAGATTCTTCCAGTGTCTTTACTGCCTGGTCCACAACCGCCTGATCTGACACATTCAAATCCTCATTTACCGCCTTTGCTTCTTCCAAAGCTTTTTTAAATGCTTCCAGGCTTTCCTTTGTATACTCTGCTTCTTTAACCAGAGAAGCCTTTGAAAGCGCGATAACCAATTCTGCCTTATCAGCGCGGTTCTTAACCTGACCTAATAAAGTATCTAGCGTGCCCAGAACCTGAAGCATTTCCTCTTCATCTCCCTCCCCTGCATCTGCCAGAGCTTTTGCTGCATCTCTTGCTTCCTGAAGACCTTTCAGGCTGTCGGGTGTATAACTTTCTGTATTTGCCAGAACTACATCTGCTTTTGCAATGGATGCATTTAACTTTGCCAGCAATTCAACCGGCTTTTCAGTAAGTTCCATAACAGCAGTTTCCAGCTTTTCGATCGCTGCATTTACTTTTTCTGCATCCACTTTTTCTACATACGTTTTCTCTGGCTCTAGATTTAAACCATCTGCTTCCGGGATATCTGCCGGACCACCGGTTTCCTGATTCACAGCTTCAGCCTGGGCCGCTTCAATCTCATCCAGCAGCCCTTCCGCTTCCAGGCGTGCTGCCTCAAAGAATGACCATGAACTTACTGTATATGCAGACTGATTCAATACTTCCGCTGCCTGTACGGCCAGCTTAAGCACTTTCGTGTTTACAGTATCCGGATTCAGGCCGCCCATGGCTCTCAAAACGCCGATTGCTTTTGCAGCCTTTACATTTGTTTTGGCAGTGCTGTCTTCCAGCAGCTCACTCAATTCCTTTTCTGCCATGTGAAATGTTTCCAGAGCCTCTTTCGATGCATCCGCGGTGTCTGCCTCTGCCGCGGCCTGAAGAACCAGCTCCATATATTTCTGTATTTCAGCAGCCATAAGAGCATCTTTTGCAGCCAGCAGTTCCGCATACGACGCATCCACTGCTTCCTGATCTGCGGCGGTACTGTTTATGATCTCAAGAGCTTTTGTGCGGGCGGCATCCAGAGCTTTATAACTCTCTTCAGTATATCCTTCGCCTGTCATCCCCTTAACTGCCTCATAAAGTTCATTCAGCTGGGTCTTATCCACCTGTGGCGTTTCCTGTTTTTTCTCCAGGCCGTCAATGGCATCATTCAGCTCTTTTGTTACCGTATCAATCTCTTCCTGCCCGGAAGTACTTGTAATTTCCATTGCTCTTTGAAGCGCTGCCATCATCCTTGCGATACTCTTCTCCGTATAGGTTGCAAGCTCTTCATCGCTGATAGATACTGCCCTGACGATTGCCGCGTCCAGTTTACTGCGGTCCCCGGCCTTCACTTCAATTGAAAAACTCTTCGTCTCCGTATTCCCCGCAGGGTCGTCCGCAGTAAAGATCAGCTGATAGGTTCCCGCCCTCTCGGGTTTAAACGTTGTTTCCTCTGTCTTGCTGGCATCTCCGCCCAGCTTTAATATCTCAGTCCCATCCGGGTCTTTCACAACCGCTGTCAATACTGCAATTGTGCTGTTATCTGCCGCCTGGGCCGCGGGAATCGTATAGTCCACATTCAGTGTCCCCTCCGAAGCAGGCGCCGATGCAAGCTGGATCTCTGGTTTGCTTTTGTCAATCACCGGCAGTTCCCTATTGGCAAGCATAGACACCTGTTTTGCTGTAAGAGCTTTACTGTACAGCCGTGCCGTCGAAATTGCCCCAACCATCGGAGACTGTACGCTCCCGTTTGAACCGCTGTCCCCTCCGATTGCAAAATACCGTGAGCTTGCCGGAGGTGTCTTCACTTCGCCCGAAGCTTCCCTGGATGCAATCTTCTGTCCGTTCAGATACAGTGTCACCTTACTTCCGTCATAAGTAATGACACCGTGATTCCATTCGCCATATTTCAGAGCACCTGCGGCAATGGGCCGCTTATAGGAACCGCCGATGTGAACCCATGCCTCCAGACTTGCGGATTCCTCATCATAAGCCGGAATTTCAAAACCAATGCCCGCAGATTCCATATTTCCAAACAAATCCACATAGCTGTCGGAAAATTTGTCAACCTTAAAGGTGGATTCGATTGTAAAATCATCATTTGTTTTGTCATACTGCTCTGCCGACCAGTCTGTCAGAAAAGCTTCCTCTGTATTGCCGGTAAACGATGCCACATATTTCCCAAGGCCTTCATCCATGGAGATGTTGCTTCCGTCGCTGCCGTAAAATGTGTTCCCGGATTCCGAATGATCCTCGATTAAGCCGCCGGAAAAGTCTACATCCAGAAGATCTGCTTTAGGCACACCGGTTACCATATCATCAAATCCAGGTTCTGATGAAGATTCACCGGTCGTCTTAAACGTCTGCGTCAAATAGTCGTCGCTCATTTTCTGGTATGCATCAATGGCATAGATACGCACCTCGTAGGATGTTCCACCCTCCAGATCCGGGGCCACCTGCGTAATCTGTTCCGGCATCGGCTGCAGATAGTAATTGGACCATGTTTTAAAAGTCTTCACAACTGCCTGTGTATCGGTATTAATAAAATCATATTTGTAGGAATGCACCAGATCCCCTACATTATTCTCCGGCACTTTGGCCTGGTCAAATGTCAGCTTTGCCGAGTTATCCTTAATCTCACTCACCGTAAGCGCAGCACCTTCCCCAAAATACGGCGCCTTTGCAGATTCTGCTCTTTCATTCGTATACGGCAGCGTCTCATTTACATCAAATGTCCATGTCTGCGGGATCCATTTGTCCGCAAGGAAGTCATAATTTTTAATGGTTACCCGGCTTCCGCTTGCCTCAACTACAAGCCCCTGTGCAATCTGGCTTGCATTTGGCGGAACAGAACCATAGATCATGCCGGTCTCCATTTCCATGTAAGAGAGCGTAACCGTGTTAACCGCGGTATAGCCTCCATCCTGCCAGATACTGGTGGGCATATTGTTGGGGCTGTGTATATGCCCTGAAAATGTGACCGCATGCGGATGTGATTTGAACACTTCGTCCAACCCGCTTCCGTACCATTCTGTAGACACATAAAATGTGTTCTTAATCGGATGATGGAAGAATACAAATATCGGCTTGTCCGGTGT
>OBZW01000099.1_pt1 | contig 89511 bp, 96 predicted proteins | sample 1477021 | NCBI WGS metagenome assembly OBZW01 (sample SAMEA2580262, study PRJEB22360) | human gut metagenome | biome: human gut; feature: human-associated habitat; material: faeces | place: Denmark | collected 2008/2010
GCTCCCCAAATGGAGAACCGCCTCAAATGATAAATTTATTCTTCAACACCAGTTGACGTAGAGCCGTTTTTTGTTTTAAGAACTGCTTATTCGTCGGTTTCGATCAAGCCATAACGCCCGTCACGCCGCTTATAAACAATGCTTGTGCCATTGGTGTCAGCATCTTCAAAGATAAAGAAGTTGTGCCCCAACATATCCATCTGTAGAATGGCTTCTTGCGAATCCATCGGCTTCAACGACACTCGCTTAGTTCGAACAACCGTCAGATTATCATCATCTTCGGCTGGTTTCGGTTCAGCTGGTGCAGTCGCATCAATGTCGATTTGGCCAAAGCCTTTTTCACGTGACTTGCGATTGATCTTTGTCTTGAACTTGCGTACCTGCCGTTCCAGCTTGTCGGTCACGAGATCGATGCTGGCATAAAGATCCGGGCTGGTTTCTTCAGCACGCAGGGTCAAGAAAGACAACGGGATGGTCACTTCAACTTTTGCAGTTTTATCGGAATAAACCTTCAAATTGACGTGTGCCGTTGCAGTAACCGAACCTCCGAAGAACTTGTTCAGTTTGCTAATCCGCTTCTCCACGTAACTTCTGATGGCCTCGGTGACTTCGATGTTTTCGCCACGAACATTGTATGTGAGCATAAAACTTCTCCCCTTTCCTACGTGTAATAAACACTTACACGTCGATTGGTTGGGATAAAACCCTTCCAATCTTCAATTTCATTATACCCGAATGTTGTCTCCAGACACAACAAAAGCCACATTTCAGCGAATTAAAGTAAATGCGGTCACCGTGCCCTGAAATCCCGCGGCCACAAGCGCATCGCGAGCGTGATACAATGTCCGTCCTGTGGTATATAAATCGTCAACCAATGTAATTTGTTTGGTTTGATTCAACTTTGCTGCTGGCACAAGTACGGTAAAGCTTTGCGGCGTTTGTAATCGTTCGCGACGATTTTTCTGCGCCTGCGGTTTGGCCGTTGGTGATTTACGTAGCCATGGCTGTAGCTGCAAACCGCCAAAAAGTCCCTGAATTGGATCAAATCCCCGCACATCATAATGTTTGGATTCGCTAGGAATGGCGACCAGTGTCCCAGCATTTTGCAATTGTGCAGCAATGAGATCTTGAAACGCATCGTGTAAGCGATAATCGCCAAGACCCTTGTACTGGTAAATCCATTGTTTCATAGCTGCGTCATAAACAAATAAAGCCCGATTATGTAACAACCGCCCTTGCTGCTCCCATTGGCGGCAATCCGCGCATATTCGTGCATCACCCGACCGGCCGCAGCCTGGACAAGTCGCTCCAGTAATCATCTTAAAGCGGGCTAAACAACTACTGCACAATCGGGGTGCTATCAACTTGCTGCCAGCTAACAACGCCTTCAATGTCGGACTACGATCAACATGGCGATCACACCCGCAACAACGCATCACCATCACCGTCCATTCATCATGACAATCTGACGTTTGGCCGCTAACAATGCTAACGTATAGCGATCCGTGAAAAAGACAACCGGATCGTCGGCACTATCGGCTGCCCGCCCGGCTCGACCAGCGATCTGTACTAGCGCCGAGGCCGTGAATGCCCGATCGGCTGCGGCCACGACCCCAACCGCACACTTGGGCACCGTTACGCCGCGTTCCAAAATTGTCGTCGTGACTAAAACCTGAATTTGCCGCTGACGAAAAGCCGTTATTTTCTCTGCCCGTAGACGGTCCGTGCTAGCAACGCCAGCTACCCTTAGCCCGTTACGTTGAACAAGCGCAGCAATTTGAGGCGCCCAGCTGATCTTAGGAACAAACAGCAAACATGACCGCCCTGTCGCCACGACATCACGCACCCACTTCACGATGGCAGGTGGCAACTGGGACGGTAATTTTTTAAAATTCATCAACCGAATCGCTGGAACTGGCAAAGGGTGCCCGTGAAATCGACGAAACAATCGACTGACCATCAACCCTTTACGCATCGCCGCCTTCAATGGCCGATCCGGCGTTGCCGTTAAATAAACAACCGGTCCACGCCGGGCACCTTGAACAGCCCGATGGAGCATGGGTGTTCCCGCCATCGGAAACGCATCGACCTCATCAACGACAATCAGATCAAAAGCCCGATGAAATCGTAATAATTGATGCACGGTGGCCAGCACCAAATCACTGTCAGTTTGATCAAAATGACCGCCATATCGAACGGCGATGGGCGTGGTTGCAAAGGCAGTTCGCAGTCGCGGCGCAAGCTCCCGAATAACATCAATTCTCGGCGAAACAATAGCCACGCGCTTGCCTTGTTGTACCATCTGTGAAATGGTCGGAAAAAGCATCTCGGTTTTGCCAGCACCTGTCACTGCCCAAATCAAATGATCAGCCCCTGCTGTAACACTCGTTTGTAAAGCCGTTGACGCTTTTTGCTGGGCAGGCGTCAATGTCCCGTGCCACGTTAATAAGCCGTCGCCAACAGGCCGGTGCGGCTGTTCAAAGCGGTAAAGCAAATCACGATTTGTTAAGCGGCCTAAACTCACGCAAGCTGAACAATAAAACCGCCCATCAGGCAATTGAACTGGCTTTCGATCACCGCAACGTTGGCAACACCAGCGCCCGTGTTCTTGAATCAACGCTGGCAGTGATGTGGCCTGTGCTATATTAGAAACGGTTAAGCGCATCAGTTCATTTTCTGTCAATTGTGCCCCAGCAAGATTCATCATGATCACCTCATAAGGAGATTACGCATGTCAGAGCAATATCTTACCATCCAACAAACCGGCAACTACACAAATACCATTAAAAAATCGCGTTTCATCACCCATCTTGCGCGTATCAAGGATGAAGACGATGCCAAGGCCGTCATTGCGCAAGTATCAAAGGAAAACGCCAAAGCTACCCACAATGTTTTTGCTTATGTTCTTGGCGATACCAATCAAATTCAACGCGCAAGCGATAATGGCGAGCCTTCTGGAACTGCCGGTGCCCCAACACTGGAGGCTTTGTTGCAGCATGACTTGCGTGATGTGGTAGCCGTCACAACTCGTTACTTTGGCGGCATTAAACTTGGTGCTGGCGGACTCATCCGGGCGTATGCAGGCAATGCCAACACGGCGATCGAAACCATCGGCATTGTGGCGCGCATCAAACAAAAAGCTGTAACTTTTACCATTCCTTACGCTGACTTTGATCCAATTCAGCATTTTTTGACAACCAATCATTTGTCAATTGCGAACACTGATTACGGGACCGCTGTTACCATCACCCTGTATCTAGATGATGAGCATTTGCAGGCGACGCTCGCGGCCCTAAATGATTTCTTGAATGGACAGTTTTCGCCTACCATTGGCGCCAGTCAATACCGCGAAGTCCCTTTACCAACAAAGCCTAAGCTCTAAGAGGACATCTAACTGTCTAACAATAACGTCCGAACTAAAACAGCATAAAAAATACAGTACCCACCAACTTTGTGCTGGTGGGTACTGTGTTTTTTACTTGGCGTATTCCACAGTCCTTGTCTCCCGAATCACGGTGACTTTGATATGGCCTGGATACTCCAGTTCTTTTTCAATTTCATTGCGAATATCACGAGCCAAGATGACGCTCTGATCATCAGAGAGCTTTTCCGGTTGGACGATGACCCGGACTTCTCGACCTGCTTGAATAGCGAAACTATGATCCACGCCAGCATGACTGTTGGCGATTGCTTCTAGTTTCTCCAAACGATGAAGATAGTTTTCAAGCGATTCCGACCGCGCGCCTGGGCGGGCAGCTGAAATCGCATCTGCTGCGGCAACCAGTACCGAAATGACACTGGTTGGTTCAACGTCACCATGATGCGATGCAATGGCGTTGATGACCGTCTTTGGTTCCTTATACTTCGTTGCCAGCTCAACCCCGATTTCAACGTGAGATCCGTCAACTTCATGGTCAAGCGCCTTGCCTATATCATGTAATAACCCCGCGCGTTTCGCTAAGGTGACATCTTCTCCTAATTCAGCAGCCATCACACCAGTCAGTTTGGCGACCTGAATCGAATGATCCAGAACGTTCTGACCGTAACTCGTACGGAAGTGCAATCGGCCCAAAATCTTAATCAGATCGGGATGCATATTATGGATACCGACGTCGAAAATGGCTTGTTCACCAATTTCACGAATCCGGTCGTCCATTTCTTTGCGCGCCTTATCAACCATTTCCTCAATTCGTGCTGGATGGATCCGACCATCTTGAATGAGTTTTTCCAAAGCAATTCGCGCGATTTCCCGGCGAATTGGGTCAAAGCCGCTCAAAACAACGGCTTGTGGGGTATCATCAATAATCAAATCGATACCTGTCAAAGTCTCAAGTGTCCGAATATTTCGACCTTCACGGCCGATGATTCGGCCTTTCATGTCGTCATTTGGCAAGTTCACCACGGTCACTGTCGTTTCGGCAACGATGTCAGAAGCGCTGCGCTGAATCGCATCGGCGATCAGTACTTTAGCTTTCTTATCCGCGGCTTCCTTAGCTTCATCTTCGCTTTCTTTGATCATCACGGCGCGTTCATGCGTCAGTTCTGATTGTGTCTGGTCAAGAATCTGCTGCCGAGCCTGTTCATGAGTCAACTCGGCGATCCGTTCAAGTTCTGTGTGCTGTTTACTGATTTCTGAAGAGATATCTTGTTCACGTTCATCTAGCTGTTGCTGCCGCTTGTTCAAATTTGCTTCCCGGTCAGCAAGACTTTGTTCCTTGCGATCTAGCGTATCGTCCCGCCGATCCAAAGTATCCTCTCGCTGATTCAGTCGATGTTCCGACTTCTGGACTTCTGTCCGCCGATCTTTCAATTCATCTTCAAGTTGGGTTCGATAGCGATGATTCTCGTCTTTTGCTTCCAGCAGTTTTTCTTTTTTTAAAGTCGCTGCTTCTTTTTTAGCGGCCTCAATAATGCCTTCTGCTGTCTGCGTCGCTCGATCCAAATTGTTCTGGTGGAGCTTCTTTTGAAGTGCAAATCCGATCAATAAACCGACCGCTAAAGCGATGACTGCTGCGAGGGTTATTGAGACCAGTGTTACTGAACTCATCATTTCACCTCCGCATCATCTAAGCGATTCAATCAAATTTTGATCAAAATCTTTGATGCTTTTTTAAATTATTACACCTCTATTAGTTTACGTGCTAGGGTGCAAGGTGTCAACCGAAGCGGGAGGCGCATAGCGGCGCCTAAAAACCAGCATTAAAGCAGTCTTAAGTCTGGGTGATGCTTTTTACGAACTGAGAAAAATAAAACATATATCAAATCTCTTTAAGACCGCTCAGATAAAAAAACTTGCGCCATCGGACTCATCACATCCGACAACAGCAAGTTGACTCATGATTCATACTTCAGCCTGTTGAGGTATTTCGGGTTGATCTTCACTGACCGAAGCCGTCTCCCGACCAGGTGCGGCTGCCATACCATAAGCCACGCGAACCTGTTGTTTAATCGTCTGCTGAAGATCAGCGTGGTTATCAAGATATGTCTTAGCGTTTTCGCGACCTTGGCCGATGCGTTCACCTTGATACGCGTACCATGACCCTGCTTTTTCAACAATATCTCTCTCAACGGCCATGTCGACAAGTTCGCCAGTTTGCGAAATGCCTTGGCCATACATGATATCCACAATTGCTGTTCGAAAAGGCGGTGCCACCTTATTCTTGACCACTTTGATTTTAGTGCGATTGCCGACGACATCTGCGCCTGTCTTGATCTGTTCCGACCGCCGGATCTCTAACCGAACAGTCGCATAAAACTTCAAGGCACGACCACCTGGTGTCGTTTCCGGACTCCCAAAAATGATCCCGACTTTCTCACGAATCTGATTAATGAATAAAGCAATCGTTTTTGTCTTATTGATGGAACCGGATAACTTACGTAACGCCTGTGACATTAATCGGGCTTGCAAGCCAACATGGGCATCCCCCATATCGCCCTCAATCTCAGCCCGCGGCACCAAAGCAGCAACTGAATCAATCACCACAATATCAATGGCACCAGACGCGACTAGTTCATCAGCAATCTCCAGCCCTTGTTCGCCTGTGTCTGGCTGGGAGAGCAATAATTCGTCAATATTGACGCCCAAAGCAGTTGCGTACTTGGGATCCATCGCATTCTCGGCATCAATATAGGCGGCAGTACCGCCTTGCTTCTGCACTTCAGCAACAGCATGCAGCGCGACGGTTGTTTTGCCGGAACTTTCCGGTCCATAAATTTCGACAATTCGTCCGCGCGGAAAGCCCCCAACACCAAGTGCATCATCAACGGCAAGTGAGCCGCTAGAGACAACGGAAACGCGCGTGTCCGCCTTAGCACCCATTCGCATAATCGCGCCTTTACCAAAATTTTTTTCAATCTTTTTCAGTGCAACATCCAATGCTTTCTGGCGTTCGTCTCCTGCCATCTTGCCGCCTCCTCTTGCGTAAACCTGACGTATTAACGTGTTAAAGAATGATTCTGTTAGGCCTGCAGCGCCCTTAATGCAAGCATCATACCAGTCATCACAGCACGCTGCCGAACATCATTGCGACCGCCAGGAAAATGGTAAACATGTGCTTCAGGCAGTTGGCCGCGCCGCGCTAAACCGATCCAAACCGTACCAGCAGGCTGTCCTTCCAGCGTGTCTGGACCGGCAACGCCGGTAAAGCTGACACTTATATCCGCCGCTGCCTTACGCCGAGCATGTTCAGCCATCGCCTTGGCTGTAAATGCGCTGACAACTCCGTGTGCCGCTAATTCGCGAGCATCAATTGCCAAAAAAGCGGCCTTTGTTGCAAGTGAGTAAGTGACAAAACCGCCCTTAAAATAAGTGGATACCCCCGGCACATCGCCTAACGCTGCTTGAAATGCGCCGGCAGTCAAACTCTCAGCTGCAGTAATTTGCATATCATTTGCCGCAAGCGTCTTCACAAGCTCTTTTGCCAAACTATTGTCGTCACCGTAGCCGTAAAAATATTGACCATCACGATCCATGATGGCACCGACCATTGGTTCTAACTTTGCATCAGCGTCTTTTTCGGTAGCGCCACTGGCAGTGACGCGCACCGTCACCTCATGATCCTTGATATAAGTTGCAATGGTCGGATCGGTTTGGTTGGCAATCAAGTCGTCCAGATCTGTCACTAGTTGCGATTCGCCAATGCCAAAGAAACGTAAGACCCGGCTGACCATAACTTCCGCGTGGCCGCTCCATTTTGCTAGCCGCGGCAGCAGTTCATGATCAACCATCGGAACGAATTCCTTCGGTGGTCCCGGCAATAAGACATAGGTGTGCTGCCCATTGACGATCCACGCACCAACCGCTAAGCCAACCCGATTGACCAAAATATCGGCGCCTTCCGGATACATGGCCTGTAATTGATTATTAGGTGTCATTGGCCGCTGCTGTTGCTTGGCGCGCGCCTGTAATTTAGCCATAGCGTCAGGATCTTCAACCAATTTGCGGTTCAAGTGCGCTGCCAATGTTTGCTTGGTCAGATCATCTGGTGTCGGTCCTAACCCGCCAATCAAAATAACTAAATTACTGCGACTTTCCGCCAACTTAATGGCCTCCTCAAGTCGCGGACCGTTGTCTCCCACCACCTGTTGATGGTAGCTATCAATACCCACTGCTGTCAGTTGCTTAGCCATATAGGCACCATTTGTGTTAGTAATCTGTCCCATCAGGATCTCTGTCCCGACAGCAATAATCTCTGCTTGCATACTTTTCCCACCTAACAATAGAATTCGTTTTTTAAGGTACTTGACCTGACATTTTTAAAAAAAGTTGCAACTAAATAGCTCTATGGTGCTTAGATACATCTTTACTAAGATTAGCGTGCAATTTTTGTTGGCTGATTCATGCTTTGCTCGCAACCGAGCCTGCTGGTCCAAAAGCTTGCACATAGGGATCTCCGTATTTGCTGGTGGGGCTCCCCACCCAGCTTAGGTTAGTGGCGACTTCACGCTGCGCTCGCAAACGCGCTCGCAGTCGCAGAAACCTGCGTTCAAGGCCACTTACACTCCGGTTTCTAATCGCTCCTGCTCGCGCTCTACAAAAATACCCAAGCACCTGCCTGGGTATTGGAATAACTTATTATTGATGACTTGAACCGAATGAGTCCTTGAACACACCACGGTTTTTGTAGAAGTATTCGACACCTGAGTAAATCGTGAAGAAAACGGCGATATAGAACAGGATCAGTGCAAACGGCACATTGATATTGTTAAACCATGCGTTGTTTAGCATCAAGAAAATAATGGCAAACATTTGCGCGTTTGTTTTGATTTTTCCCGGCCAAGCCGCTGCTAAGACTTCACCTTCGTTTGAAAGCAATAAGCGTAATCCGGTTACGGCTAATTCACGCCACAGGATAATCGCGGTTCCCCATGCTGGAATCTGACCATTGGCCGTCAGAAAGATGAAGGCAGTCATAACCAACAGTTTGTCAGCCAGTGGATCGGCAAATTTACCGAAATTAGTGACCAAATGCTTGCGTCGGGCAATTTGACCGTCAGCAAAGTCGGTTAAAGAGGCCACAATAAAAATAATCAGCGCGATAAACCAGCTCAAGGCGACCTTAGTTCCTGCAAGTGTCAGATACCCAGCCGGCCAATCAAGTGCCAGCAGGATCGTGAAAACAGGAATCAGAAAAATTCGGATGAGCGTTAATTTATTCGGAAGATTCATTCTTGCGAACCCTCGCTTTCTGTTGCATCAGCCGTGAAGGTGATGGTCCGTACGATGCTGGTTCCCTTTGAGATATCAACACTCTGACCATTGAGCTTGATGGTGGTCGCAGTTGCATTGCCTGACCGCACTTGGAATGTCGTGACGTTGTCTGGCAATGTCACTTCTTGTGAATTACCTGATGTCAATGAACCTTGCCACGTCGTTGAGCCGTTCACAATCACTGAAATCCAAGCAGTGGCGCCGGTTGCACCAAGCGTTAACTTGTTACCCGTCTTCGGCAGATTCTTTAAAGTAACTGCCTGAGTAGCACCATTGGCATCCGCTACAGAAATGTCCAATTTCGAACTCTTTTTAGTACTCTTCTTGGACGACTTCTCCGCAGTCTTCGAAGAACTAGAAGCCGATGATGTCTTGCTTGTTTTCGAAGATGTCGACGATTTCGAAGTCTTGGATGTACTACGCTTCGATGAGACCGCAACACTTTCTGAATCTGTCGGGATCGTTTGCTTGGGTCCTGATTGGTAAACCAACATGATGACATAGATCACAATGACTGCCACGACAACAACTGCAGCAATCGCAATTTGCGGTAAATAACGCCGCAAACGGTTAACCGGACTCGCTTCTTCGGCGCGGGTTGCCCGAGTCTTATTTTCAACTGATTGTGCTGCATACTCTTGGGGTTGAGGTTCCGGGATGTCCTGCTGGAATTGCGTCAGCAACGCATCCCCATCAAGGCCGACAGTGTCAGCATATTGTTTAATAAAGGCACGCACATAAAAGTCGCCTGGCAGCGCATCAAAATTACCTTCTTCGATCGCGATCAGGTAGCGTTTTTGAATCTTGGTGATCTGTTGAAGATCATCAATCGTATAGCCTTTTTGAATCCGGGCGTCCCGTAATTTTTGCCCAATTTCATCCATAAGTTTTATTCACCCGCTATTTTTTATTGACCATTTTCAGTATATCATGAAAAACCAACTGCAAGCCTTAAGAAATCCTTTGTTTCCTAGATTCGCCAGCCACCTGTAACATATAAAGTTTGTCCTGTTAGATAAGCAGCATCTTTTGCAACTAGCATAGTCACATAGTAACTAATATCTTGTGGGGTCGCAAATCGTGCAGCAGGAATTTCCTCTCGAACCTTGGTCAAGGTCGCTTGATCAAACATTTTAGTGTTCATTTTTGTTGTCACTGCACCTGGCGCGACCACATTGACCGTGATGCCCAGACTGGCCACTTCCTGAGCATAGGCTTTTGCAAAGGCACTTTGCGCGCCTTTGACAGTACTATAGGCCACTTCCATCGCTGAACCTGCGCCACCATAGACAGACCCGATAAAGACAACGCGGCCATGACCGGACTGTGCTAATTTGTGCTCGATCTTCGTTAAAAGAGCCATCGGCGTCAATAGATGCACGCGCATCAAAGTTGTTAATTCAGAAACGGTTGTATCTTTAAATAAATGATAATACGTCATCCCTGCCGCAAAAATGGCCGCGTCCAAGCTAAAAAGCTGGGCCGTCAAATCATCCAAATGACGATCATCAGTTAAATCATACTGTAACGGAATAAAATCCTGATTCGGATACGCCGCTTGAAAAGTCGCAATTTGGCTGGTAACCACTTGTTCGTGTTCAAAATAGTGCAGGTACAATGACCAGCCATCGTGGGCCAACTTTTTAGCCACCGCTTGGCCAATGTCACCCGACGCACCAACAATCAAAGCTGCTCGCATCAATCTGCCTCCGGAATCATATCTAAAACGGTCAATGCTTTCGCCTGAAAAACCTGATCAATCATAGCTTGTAAATCCGCTAGCGTGATGCTGCTCAAAATCTCGGGGAAATCAAACAAACTCGCCTGGCCAAAACTCAACGCACTTAGCTGATTGGCCACACCATTCAGTCCGTTAAGGCCAGCGTAGTATTTACCCAGTGACGCCCGCTTAATTAGAGCAACCCGGTCGCGGGTCAAATCCGGCTGCGTCGCTGCGTTTAGCAACACATGTTTGATCGCATCACTTAATGCATGCGGATCATCGGTATCACCACCGACCAAGCCATAACTAAAGCTGCGCTGGTTCGTAAAATCAAAATCAAATGAGTCATCAATCAATCCTCGGTCATACCAATCTTGATATAACTGGGAAGAATCGCCAAACAGAACTTCTAGCAAGAGCCGAATGGTTAATTGGTACCGCCAGCCCTCAGCCGTCGTAGGAATCGCAACCTGCCCTTTGATGCCGACCAGCGTCTTTGGGCGACTAATTGGCATCTCCAACTGGCGATATGGCACGATATCATCCGTCTGCAAATCCGCGTGAACGCCACGCACAATCGCCTGTGGCGCCGGAAACTGTTTGGCTGCTTGATTAGCCGCAACAAAAGCCATAATGGCATCAGCGTCAATATTTCCCACAACAATCAACGTCATGTTGCTTGGTTGATAGAAAACCCGATGAATCGTATACAACATTTCCGGTGTGATTTGGGCAATACTTGCCACTGTGCCAGCCACATCAACATGCGCCGGATGGTTTGGAAAAAGGTTTTCTAACAAACCAGCATAACCGCGCCACCCCGGATCATCCTGATACATTTGAATTTCTGACCCGATAATGCCTTGCTCCTTAGCAACTGATGCCTTAGAAAAAAATGGCGTTTGCACAAAATCCAGTAAAATCTGTAAGTTCTTCGTCAGCTGCGTTGTTGTAGAGAATAAAAAACTCGTTTTGGTCGCACTCGTGAATGCATTTGCTGATGCCCCAGTTTCACCAAAAAGATCAAAGGCATCATGATCTTCCTTTTCAAATAGCTTGTGCTCAAGAAAGTGGGCAATTCCGGCCGGATAAGTCACCATCTGTTTGCCATCTGGTGCAAATTGCGTATCAATCGAACCATAATCGGTTGTCATGATCGCATAGCTTTTGTGATACGCCGGGCGAGGCACAACTTGCAATCGCAGCCCGTTCGATAGCGTGGTCGTGATCACCGTTTCATCGACATCACTAAAATACTGTGTCTTCATTCGCTATCCTCCCCAGTCAAGAAATAGGTGGCCTGCAATTTCATATCTGCGGCGGCCTGTTGAACCGCTTGGCGATCAACCGCCTTAATCCGCTGAGCAAACTCATCAAAATTCTGTGGCGCATCTGGTACTAACAACTGATACAACGCCTGGTTTGTCAAAAACCGTGGGCTGTCATAGGCGGCACGCTGATGATCCAAAATGCCGTCCTTCACGGCCTTCAATAGGGCGTCAGAAAAATCGCCATTGACCACTGCCGCCAACTGATCACGAATAAGATCAGCAACTTGCTGACGATCTTTTCCTTCAATCCCGGTTTGAACCAGCATCAAGCCGCGAAAAGCATCGAACATGGAGCTCGCATAATAAGCCAAACTAGCCTTCTCGCGGACATTGGTGAATAGAAGTGACAAGCTTGAGCCGCCAAATAATTCCTCTGCCACCAATGTTGCTGCATATTTGGGTCCCATCAAATCAGTTTCAACATGATAAGCCAAGTCAAACTTGGCCTGTTGCGCATTCACCTTGGTTGTTTGGGTCAGCACATCTGGATGCGTCGGCAAATCAAACGCCACTGCTGGTACGGTTTGTGACCGAGCATCAAGTGGCCAATCAGCAAATAATGCTGCCACTTGCTCAGGATCAACATCTCCTAACACCGTGATGACGACCTGATCATGCTGCATCATTTCTTGATAGTAAGTAGCCAAACTGGACGCCGTCAGCGATGCAAGATCTTCCCGCGTCCCAAAACTCGGAATAGCCTGATCCTGATCGGCTCCAAAATATAGTTGCTGCACTCCCAGCGCCGCTTGGGTTTGGCGATCATCATCTAGACTGGCTAAATAATGATCCAAATTCTCCTTTTCCCGCGCAAAAGTGGCTTCGTCAAAACTACCCGCCTGCATGTTGGGTTCAAACAAGATGGTGCGTAAGAAGGCCGCTGCTTGAGGCAATAAAGGCGTATCGGTAAACCGATCATCCACGGTACTCATCGTCACGCCAATTCGATGCAACTTGCCTTCACGGGCCACGCCAATACTGAAATTAGCGCCATAGAGCGACTCGAGATGTGCTGACAAAGCTGCTTGCGTCGGATAGACAGCGCTATTCGTTTCTAACAGGCTTGTTAATAATGTTCGTTTAGTCACTGTTGCCCGTTGCAACGGTGCTAAAAATTGCACATTGATGCGGGTGGTTTTAAATTGCGTTGTCGGCAAGACAATCAACCAAACACCCGGTTTCATTTCTTTTCGCATAAAACTCCTTATGATGGCGTACCATTCGTTACTTGTTCTGGCGTCACAAAGACTTTGCGCGGTTTGCTGCCTTCACTTGGCCCAACAATTTGATTGGCTTCAAGATCATCAATCAAGCGCGCCGCTCGATTGTAACCAATTCGGAAGCGTCTTTGCAGCATTGACGTCGAGGCACTCTGCTGTGAAATGACAAACGCCTTCGCATCATCATATAGCTCATCCTCTGAATCACCGGGTTTCTCAGCCTCCGTATTTTCCGTTGGCGTCATGCTCTCCACATATGCAGGTGAAACTTGGTCAGTAATTGCCTTAACAACTCGCTCAACGTCCACAGATGGTATGAAGGCGCCTTGAATTCGCATCGGTTTAGATGCCCCAATTGGTGAAAAGAGCATGTCGCCGCGACCTAGAAGTTTTTCGGCACCGTTACTGTCTAAAATAGTTCGTGAATCGATGCCACTAGACGTTGCAAAAGCAATCCGCGAGGGAATATTCGCTTTCATTAGCCCAGTGATGACATCCACAGACGGCCGTTGTGTCGCAATGATGACGTGAATACCAGCCGCTCGTGCCATTTGAGCCAAGCGGACGATGGCAGTTTCAATTTCGTTACCTGCCACCATCATCAAATCACTCAACTCATCTATGATCACGACAATATACGGCATCTTTTGTTGGCCGCTTGTCGGATCAGCCGCCACCTTTTGATTAAATTCGGTCATATTCCGCACGCCAGCCGCAGCAAAACGTTGATACCGCTCATCCATGGCCGTTAAAATCTTGTTCAGCGCACTTGGCGCCCGTTTAGCTTCTGTCACAACCGGCGTTAATAGATGCGGCACGCCGTTGTATACCGACAATTCAACCCGTTTAGGATCTATCAACATTAAGCGAACATCACTTGGCTTCGTTCGCATTAAAATGCTAGTTAAAATGACGTTGATCATGACTGATTTACCAGAACCGGTGGCGCCGGCAATCAGCAAGTGCGGCATTTTTGTCAAATCAAAAGTCACGACTTTGCCGTTCACATCGCGACCCAATGGTAAGACTAATGGGCGATCAGGCGACTTCGGCGTTTCTGCCATGACTTGTTTGAAGCCGACCGTTGCAATGTGTTGATTTGGCACTTCAATCCCAATCAATGATTTACCAGGAATCGGTGCTTCGATTCGGATATCCTTTGCTGCCAAAGCTAAGGCCAGATCGTCCGAAAGATTGACAATCTTTGAAACCTTAACGCCGACCGCTGGCTGAATCTCGTATTGGGTAATCGATGGTCCAAGTGTGGCACTTTTAACCGCAACATGAACCCCAAAACTTTCAAAGGTTTCTTTTAGTTTAACCCGATTTGTTTTGATCGCCTTGTATTCAGCACTTTGATCAACTGGCGGAATCGTTGTCAGCATGTCAAGATCAGGCAACTGATAATTCGTGGAAGGATCGTCTGCATCAAGTCCAGATGCCGCTTCACTAGGCTCAGGTTGTGGCGCAGTCGTAGCTGACTGCGGCTTAGGTTCTGTGCGTGGCAAGGGAGCCGGTTGCGTCGATTCGTGAACCGGTGCCGGCCCGTTAATCGTGAAATCATCCTGGTGATCAGGTGTTTCACTGGGTGCTTCGTTTTCGGTAACCGGCGTAGTTGTCTGTGGCTTCGCAGAAACGGTTTTTTTCTGCTGGGCAGCCGCTTTTTGCGCGCGCTCTTTTTTCATAGCCGCCACGGCTGCTTGTACCTGCATCACGCCATGTTTACAAGCTTGCCCACACCGCTGCAACCAATTAAAAACCTGATTCGCACCCACACCTAGAAAAGCTAATGTGCCAACAACGATGCCTAGCCATGCAAGAATCGTTGCACCGATGCTGCTTAGTAAAGGGGCAAGTAACGCATACAACCCCGCCCCGATCAATCCCCCGCCAACACTAGAGGCCGTCGTCATTAGGCCGAAATCATTTTGAAGTAGGCGCCAGGTCGCCAACAAATAATGACTGTGCACATTCAATGTGGTCATGGTGCCTGCGCTTAACAGTACCAAGGCACAAATTAAGATAATTGCCAGACCAACCCACACATGCCGTGCCAATTTCGGCAATCGATCTGCGAAGAGAAACCAAATCCCCATCAGGATCATCCCTGCGCTGACAACTAGAAAGCTATCACCAACAACCAATCGGAAAACATTAGCAAACACGGTTCCGACAATGCCTAACCGGAAAAATGCCAAGCTGGCGAACACCACAAATAACGCACCGACCCAACTAAGGGTGTGCTGTTGTTGTTTGGTAGGTCGTTTTCTGCGCGGGCTTTTGCGTCCGCTGCGTTTCTGTGCCATCGTGATGCTCCTTTCATACCCGCCTATTATACACGAGCTGAACTCGCAAATAAAAAGCCATGATGATTCAGCGATCATTGAGCTAAAAGACAACGCCTGTCGTCAGAATGCATTCGCGCTCATCAAAAAAGCGGCTGATAACGGCCGCCTTTCATCATGACTCAACTTTGTCTTATTTTGTTTGGCCCGGTTGTTCATCACTGGCACCAAACTGAAGGTTAACCCCTTGATCCAAGGCAACTGCGGTCACTTGGTAAGTCAACGTTTCAATGGTTTCAACCAATGGCCGGCTTAGTTTGCCAAGTTCGGCTTGCGGCAATTCATTTGCCTCACCAAAATAATCCAAAACCTGCACGATCTGGGTAATTTTGCCAGAAATCTCAAAACCGGCATCGTCAGGGACAACGTCAAATGGAATCATCATCTGAAAAAGATTGCCTTTTTTCAACTCATCTTGTTTAGCGGGATCTGACCATTCAATCTGGCGCATGGCAACTTGCAAGTCGTTCTTAACCGGTGTTCCTTGCTTAACCAAATCATAGTGAAAAGATTCAACCGCGATAGGGTAACGTTTTGTTTCCATAAATACAGCCTCCTAAACGCGCTTGCCAACCGAGAAACCTTCTTGTAAGCGTCCTTTTCCATAACGGTCAAAGCCATTCACATGCCAGTTTCTACTCGAGCCAGCTCGCACACTTCTATTGTTGGGTTACTTTAATTTGTCGTGCTCGTACGTATGTGATGTTTCAAGTCCTGCAAAATGCTGCTGGCGTAAAGCTTCATAAATGACCAATGCTGCGCAATTTGACAAGTTCAACGCGCGGACGTTGTCAGTCATGGGAATACGTAAGCACTGATCGGCATGATCGCGCATGAAGCCTTCCGGTAGTCCCGTCGTCTCTTTGCCAAAAAGGAAATAATGATCCTGATCAATGTCGGCATAATCTCGGTCTGAGTATGTCTGATCAGCAAACTTAGTAATAAGGTAAAGGTGTTGCGGTTCCTTAACGGTTGCCATGAAGTCATCCAGACTATCATGATAGATGATCCGGACGCGTTGCCAATAATCCAGACCTGCACGACGCAGATGCTTATCATCTGTCTCAAATCCCAGTGGCTTGATGAGATGCAAATAGCTATTCGTTGCTGCACAGGTTCTGGCAATGTTCCCGGTATTTGCCGGAATCAGCGGTTCAAATAAAACAATGTGATTCGCCATGTTATCTTCCCTTCAACGCAAGTGGTTTAAGTTTAGCACATTTAACTTGCACGAACAGGCCTTGTGGACAGGTCAATTTGTAAAAATAAGCAAGAAAAAAACGCATTGCTTCGGAGCGCACTCAGCGAAGCGATACGTTAGTGAAGTAATTTATCGCAAACTTTTATCAATTACCCAAAAGCTAGCCCTGATAAAAGTTAAAAATAAATAGCTTAAAGGAATATTAACACCAGCCATCGATGTTTACAACCCTTTTACTTGACAAGATGCGACACAGTGAGCAAATCAACATCAATATGGATACTAATCGGCGGTGCAGCAAGCATTTGGTCGCGTTGATCGGCGGGCGCCTGCCACGTTAACGGGGTCATGGCCATTAAATCACCAAATTGAGTTGGCGCTAACGGAAAATCGTAGGTGATTGTCTCCTGACTCGCATCAGGGAAAGCTGCTAAGAACCTTTTTAAGACAGGCTCATTGTTATATACAGCCTTAGCCGTCCCGGAGTATAAGCCTTCCCGGATTTCTCGAAGATAACCCGCCCGCGGAATAATTTTCAATAGCTGACCATCAGGACGCAGCACACGTCTGAATTCACGATAATTACCTGGCGAAAAGATGTCGGTCACGGTATCAAATGCATCGTTAACGAAAGGCAGGTGGGCCAGATCCGCAACCGCAAACAGAACTGGTGCCGCTAAGCCGCCTGCTAGATTGATCGCCGGTGATGAGATATCAAAACCCACGGCAGTTTGTTGACCCGCCTCGGCCAAATACGCAGTCGGCGTGCCTTCCCCGCAGCCGACATCTAACAGTCGTTGATGTTTCGGAAGTTTGGCTGCCATAGCTGCCAAAAATGGGGTGAACAAACCAGCGTTCAACATTCGCCGCCGTGCGGCTAACATCGGCGTCGTGTATTCGGTGGCTACTTGCTGATTCAGGAAGTTCAGCGTCCCTTTGTGGCTGAAATCGCGTACATGTCCGTTGACACAAACCAACGATCCCGCTGTCACCTGTAATGGTTGGCCACAGACTGGACCAGCAAAAAGCGGTGCTTGTGCTGCGGCCAAATGAATTTTTGTTTCACGCTTACGCATGTGTTTCCCTCCTGCATCCTGCTGTTGCTTGTTGTAAACTAAAAGAAAAAGCCAAGGAGCCCGCTATGCTTGCAATTTATCGATTTGATGACAAAACCGGTCAACTGAACCAGCAATCCCGCATCAGTCCGGGGGTCTGGATCAATGTGGTTGATCCTACTCCTGCGGAACGTCAGCAACTACAGGACAAAGCTAAGCTCTCAGAAGCTTTCCTTTTGTACGGCCTTGATCCCGATGAAGGCGCCCGTTACGAATACGACGAAGATAATGATAGCCATCTGTTTATTTTCGACATGCCCATCGTCACACGGGACGCACGTAAAAAGGTGGTGTACGAAACGGCTCCGCTAGCGATCATCATCACTAATACCGCGGTGATCACCATCAACGGCGAGCCGATTCCACTCCTCAGTCTTTTTGCAGAAGGTAAAGTCAGTAACTTCGACCCTCGCCGACAAAATCGGTCCGTGCTGCAGTTCCTTTACCAGATTTCAATCAGTTACCTAACCTACCTACGTGATCTAAACAAGGCACGTGAAGCCAATGAAAACAAACTGCAACGCAGCCTCCGCAACGAAGAACTCTACGGCTTGATGGGCATTCAACGGTCACTGGTTTATTTTATGATGAGTTTGCGGACCGACCGCAACGTCCTCGAACAATTAAAACGCAGCAATCCTCTTGGTTTGGATGAAGACGACCAAGACTTTCTGGAAGACACCATCATCGAAAATCAACAAGCCATCGAAATGGCACAAATTAGCAATTCTATTATTAACGAAACGGCAGACACCTACTCGTCAATTATTAACAATAACATGAACGGCGTCATGAAGTTCCTAACTTCTTATTCAATTTTGTTAACCATTCCCACTTTGGTCTTCTCGTTTTACGGGATGAATGTTCATCTCCCTTTGGCTGATATGAAGGTGAGCTGGATTATCACCATTGCCATTTCCGTTGCCATTGCGGTGGTACTTGCCTTTCAATTTTGGCGCAACAAGTTTTTCTGAGCCTTCTGTGACGTGTTACATCCTCGTTTGCCGCATCAATTACCACTGTCGTTTTTCTAAGCCGGGCAACCGGCTTTTCTTTTAATTTTGCAAAACACGAACATTAAAAAAGAATATATGTACTTTTGATTGACTTTTACAAAACTTTCGCGTATCTTAGCACTTGGTGTTTTGAATAACACCAATAATGCTTAACAATGTTCGGCTTTTGCGAAAGGATGAATCCGATGAACAACGGCATGCAGATTTTTGATTACGAAGACATTCAAATGATTCCTAACAAGTGTGTGGTGCAATCACGTAAAGAGGTTGATACCAGCGTGAAATTTGGCCCGCATACTTTCAAGATTCCAGTCGTTCCCGCTAATATGCAAACCATCATCGATGAACCTTTGGCGATCTGGTTGGCAGAGCACGATTACTTCTATATTATGCATCGCTTCCAGCCGGAACGCCGGATGGATTTTGTTCGCGATATGAAAAAGCGCGGCTTAATCGCTTCAATCAGTGTCGGCGTCAAGGATGACGAGTTCGATTTTATCGAAGCGCTGGCTGCTAATGAGCTGACTCCTGACTATATCACCATTGATATTGCCCACGGTTATGCTCAGGTGGTCATTGACATGATTCAACATATCAAACATTATTTGCCAAATGCCTTTGTGATTGCCGGTAATGTCGGCACCCCAGAAGCTGTCCGGGAACTTGAAAACGCTGGTGCCGATGCTACCAAAGTCGGCATCGGTCCTGGCAAGGTCTGCATCACCAAATTAAAAACCGGTTTTGGTACGGGCGGCTGGCAATTAGCTGCTGTTCGTTGGTGCGCCAAAGCAGCCCGTAAACCCATCATTGCTGATGGCGGCATTCGCAATAATGGTGACATCGCCAAGTCAATCCGCTTTGGCGCCACCATGTGCATGATTGGTTCCCTTTTTGCTGGCCATGAAGAAACACCTGGCAAACACGTCAACATTGACGGCAAGGAATATCAGGAATATTACGGTTCAGCGTCCGAGTATCAAAAGGGCACCCACCACAACGTTGAAGGCAAAAAGATCTTGTTACCTGTCAAAGGCAAGATTGGTGACACGTTAAAGGAAATGCAAGAAGACTTGCAGTCAGCTGTCTCCTACGCCGGTGGCCGCGATCTCGAGTCCTTGACCAAGGTCGATTATGTCATTGTTAAAAACTCGATTTTCAATGGCGATCAATATTAAACGCTTATTTTTTGTAAGTGTTGCGAGCGGCTTAAGGCTGTGCTATGCTATGTGGGTTGAACTGTTCGAACAGACACGTCGTTAAAAAACGTTAAATACAAACCACAAATAAGGAGTGATTGCATACATGGCTAAAAAGTCAAAGATTGCCAAGGAAAAGAAGATCGAAGCAACGATTGCTAAATATGCCCCGTTGCGTGCCAAGTACAAAGCTGAGCATAATTACGCTGCCTTGCAAGCTTTACCGCGGAATGCCTCACCCGTTCGCGCGCACAGTCGCGATGAACTTGATGGTCGGCCGCATGCGTACATGCGCAAATTCAAAATGTCTCGTTTGAATTTCCGTGATCTAGCGCATAAGGGTCAAATTCCAGGTGTTCGTAAGGCATCATGGTAAAAAAAGAAGATTTCAGGCTGATAGATCGCCTGAAATCTTCTTTTTTTGTTGACCGTAAGCAGAAGCGGTTAGAAACTGGCGCATAACTGATCCAAGAACTCGTTGTCACACTTAATTGGCTTGCGTGATGTAAGTTAGTGTCGTCCCAACCTTAAATGTTGGTCGATGGGTCGGTTTTAAATAAATTGCGTTTTGCATCGGCTTGTCTGCTGGTACAGCTTGGAACAACAGGGTAACGTGCCCAATCGCCTTCAGGTTACTGTTAGCAAGTTGACCGACATAAGTCATCTCAAACGTCTCATCATCGATTGTTAATTGGTCGCCCGCCTTGATAACCAGTTTTTCCAAAGCTGACTTATCAGCGAACTGCTGGATCACCGCGACGTCGCGTAGTGCGTCTGTTGCTTGCGGTCCAAAGAGAATAATCATCGGATCCTTGGAACTCAATGCATCCTTACCAATAGCTGTTACTGTTGCTGTCAATTGCATGGTCGTGCCTCCGTTTGCCTGTCATTTTTAATATCATAAGTGTTTGTTATCTGAGCTTCGCTGCCAACATAATGCGATCTCGTTAAGGCCCATGATGGCGCTGAGTTATGGGCTGTGGCAAATCGTTTGATTAAAGGTCTGAAAATTCCTTTAATGATAGCCTTATTGGCCAGCTATTTTCATTAAACGTTGACTCACGCTTTATATCATAGCATAAGCATCAGCCAAACATGCTATACTCAAATCAAATTCGAAAGGAGCAACTTGAACATGAAGCAAAGACTCTTGTTAGGCGGTTATACGCGTCACGGCGGTGCAGGCGTTTATGCCGGTACATTTGATAATGACGAAGCGCATTTGCCGACCCCTGCCCCATTCATTACTGATTTGGGTTCACCAACCTACTTAGCCGTATCTGATGACAATATTTTATATGCGGTAGACGCAGAAGGTGATCAAGGCGGTGTCGCGGCTTATGACCTAAATGTTGATCCACCGCGCTTGATTAACAAGGTACTGCAGGCAGGTTCATCCCCCGCGCATATCTCGATTGATGCGAATCGTCAGCTGGTTTATGCCAGCAATTACCACGAAGGCCGAATCAATGTCTATCGCATTAAAAATGATCATGGTTTGGCTTTAACGGATGAAGTGAAGCATACCGGTAACGGTCCGCGACCGGAACAAGATAGTGCCCATGTTCATTTTGCTGCTGTCACCCCTGACTTTCAGCGAATAGCGGTCGTTGATCTGGGTAATGATACCTTAACAACCTATGCTGTCAACGATGCCGGCAAACTCAGCGATCCGGTTATTTTTCACACCGAACCTGGCTTTGGCCCTCGCCACTTGGCTTTTAACCACAACAACCCGATTGCCTATTTACTAGGTGAGCTTTCAAGTCAGGTTAGCATCCTAAATTATGATGCGGCAACTGGTCAATTCAAACTCATTGCAACGTTGCCGACCATTCCGGAAGATTACACCGATCACAATGGTGCTGCTGCGATTCGACTGAGCAGTGATCAACGCTTCCTTTATGTATCCAACCGCGGTCATAATAGTATCACCGTTTTTGCCGTCAGTCCGGATGGCCGAAATCTGTCAGAATTGCAACAAATCAGTACGGCAGGCGATTTTCCTCGTGATTTCAATTTCGATCTCACTGAACACTTTATTCTCGTGGTCAACCAAAACACTAGTAATGGCACACTCTATAGTCGCGATGCCAAAACGGGACTCTTGACCGAAATTCAACGTGATATTCCGACGCCAGAAGCCGTTAACGTTTTATTTTTATCGGCTAAGTAAGTTAAACCGTCTGTCTTATGTTTAACTATCGATACAACTTTTTATTGGCTCAGCCCCCAAGACCTGTTTTGATTGGTGGCTGGGCTTTTTTTGCCTCCCAAAAAAGTTGCTGAATTACGTAAGATGACTATAAATTCCGAGTTGAACGTGGCAAGCCTTGCAAAACCTTGTATACTGTTAACATTGAGAATTGGAGGGTTATTATGTTTGACATTATCAAGGCCGTGATCATCGGTATCGTTGAAGGGTTAACGGAGTTTCTGCCGATTAGTTCAACCGGCCATATTGATCTGGTAAACCACGTCATTAAATTATCGCAGAGTCAGGATTTCATTAATATGTTCGAGTACGTGATTCAGTTTGGCGCTATTCTCGCCGTCATATTGCTTTATTTCAATAAGCTGAATCCCTTTTCCAAGCCGACAGCCAAAGCCCGCAACGCAACTTGGCAACTGTGGGCAAAAGTTATCATTGCAGTTCTGCCGTCAGTCGTTGTTGGCCTCCCGCTTAACAACTGGATGGATGAACATTTACATACACCACTCGTAGTCGCAACAACCCTGATCATTTATGGGGTGCTGTTCATTATTCTAGAAAACTACCTCAAGAATAAAAACGCGCATATCACCTCTCTGGCAGACATCACTTATCAAACCGCCTTACTGATTGGTCTTTTCCAAGTCTTGTCAATCGTCCCTGGTACATCACGATCTGGCGCCACAATTCTAGGCGCCTTACTAATCGGGACTTCTCGCTACGTTGCTACCGAATTTTCCTTCTTTCTGGCAATACCGACCATGGTTGGCGTGTCGATTCTTAAAATCGGCAAATACCTGTGGCAAGGCAACGGCTTCTCTGGTGAACAATGGGCTGTTTTGATGACAGGTTCCATTGTTTCTTTCCTCGTCGCCATCGTTGCCATCAAGTGGCTGTTGAAATTTGTTCAAACGCATGACTTCAAACCGTTTGGCTGGTACCGAATCGCTTTAGGTGCGATTGTCTTATTGGTCATGTTTATCTAAGCTAGTAAATGGAGGTCCGTCATGTTAAAAGAAATTGCAGTTGAAAATTATACATCGATTCCTAAAGCAATCGCGGCCGGGGCTGATCGGATTGAGCTCAATGACAATTTAGCGGTTGGTGGCACAACTGTGTCTAAGGGCGTTATGGCAGAGAGTACAAAATATGTTCATGAACATGGCCGTAGCCTCATCACCATGATTCGTCCACGTGGCGGTAACTTTGTTTATAACGATATTGAATTAAAAATCATGGAAGCTGATCTTTTTGAGGCACAGGCGCTTGGCGTGGATGGCGTTGCCTTTGGTGCTTTGACACCAGATGGCGCAATTGATGAAGACGCGATGACCAGCCTCATTGCTGCCAGTGCTGGCATGACCGTTGTTTTCCATATGGCTTTCGATGCCATCCCAGAAACCAAGCAGTTTGCCGCAATTGATTGGTTGGCCGATCATGATGTCGAGCGTATCTTGACCCACGGCGGTCCTTTGACCACCCCCATCACCGACACTTTGCCACGCCTGCAAGCCATCATCAACTATGCAGGTGATAAAATCAGCATCTTGCCAGGCGGCGGGATCACCAGTCAAAACGCTGCTTCAATCGGTGAGACATTAGGTGTGAAAGCTTTACATGGTACAAAACTAATCGCGTTCTAATGAACCACGCCACGGAAAGGCTAGTTATGCGGGCAACCGCCTGGATAACTAGCCTTTTTTGCTGCCATACGCTTGACGAGCGACAACCAGGGCTTTCTTTTTCCATAACGCGCGGTATGATATTCAAAGGGAAAGATGAAATGAGGGTTATGTAACATGCGAAAATTCGTCATCGGTTTACTTGCTTTTATTGGTTTTCTAACTTTGTCCGGCTGTCAAAAAACAGCCAGTCCAACTTACTTGAAAACCCCATACACACAAAATGAATTTGTCATGGGCACCACTTGTACTTTGACAATTTATGATAAAGGTAAAAAATCCGCCTTAAAAGACGGATTTGCCATGATTCATCACGTCGACGCCGAGGCAACTTTAACCCGCGGCGGTTCGGTTTTGGATAAGATCAACGATAATGCCGGAATCAAGCCGGTCAAAGTGCCTAAAGATTTTATGCCCTTACTTGAAAAAGCCTACTACTTTTCAAAAAACTCCAATGGCAGTTTCGACATGGCCATTGGAGCCGTCACCAATCTGTGGCAAATTGGCCTGCCTGGCGCGCGCGTCCCGGCACAAAGTGAGATCGACAAGGCCTTGCCACTGGTCAACTGGCGCGATGTCAAACTCGATACCAAAAATAATACCGCCTATCTGACCAAAAAAGGGATGCGGCTTGATTTTGGCGGGATTGCCAAGGGCTGGGTTGCTGACAAAGTGAAGGCCGTGCTCGCCAAAGATGGCGTCACAGCAGCGATTATTGATCTTGGCGGTAATGTCGTTGTCATGGGTCACTCACCACTTGGTACCAATCGCGATTGGCACGTTGGGATTCAAGACCCGACCGCGCCGCGTGGCACTGCAGTGGGTACGATTCCTGAAAGCAACGAATCCATTGTGACAGCTGGCACCTATGAGCAATACCTAATCTCCAATGGCCATAAATACATTTATCTTTTCGATCCTCAGACTGGCTATCCCTATGACAACAACTTGGCCTCAGTCACGATTGTCTCGAAAAATAGTGTTGATGGCGATGCCTTATCCAATGCTGCCTTTGATAAGGGATTAAAAGGCGGTCTGCAATACATGAATGCCAAAAACAGCGATCATATTCAAGCAATTTTCATTACCAATGACAAGAAGATCTATTTAACCAATGGCCTCAAAAAGCAATTCAAGTTTGATGCCGATTCAGGTTATCACAAAGGCAACTTCTAGTTCGCTTGAAGCCGCTAATTATGTTCCTGAATCATAGTATGTTAAAAGCCAGTTCCTAATTTTCGGGAACTGGCTTTTGTCATACCTTGTTTAAACTTTTGCGGCGGCTCAATCTTGCTGCGATAATTTCAACTTCGCCGCTAACGTTGCCATATCAGCCGGAAGTGGTGCATGTAAATCAATCAGTTTATGCTTCAACGGCTGCCAGAAACGCAAATGGGCACAATGAAGTGCTTGTCGATTAAAGCCGTGCGTATCAGGACTGTATAAGCCATCACCATACAACGCATGACCAATCGCGGCAAAATGAACCCGAATTTGATGAGTCCGCCCGGTATGCAACGTGACAAGCATCATGGCCCCAGCCTTATTTTGGTCAAGTGTTCGATACTCCGTGACAGAAGCTTTGCCAGTATCGGTTACAACACGACGCATATAAAAGCCGTCACTGACGCCAATGGGCAATACGATCCAACCATGAGTTGCTAAAGGTGTTTGTGCGGTCACAATTGCCACATACTGTTTGACAAAGTCTTGACTGTGCAATTGCTGATCCAACAAGCTGTGCGCCAACCCATGCTTGGCAAAGACCATCAACCCGCTGGTGTCGCGATCCAACCGTGTCACCACATGAACGGCCTGACTTTCAGCTTTGGTTTTAATTAAATAAGCCTTGACCATATTCGCCATGCTGTTATTTTGGCGCCCAACCGCTGGAATAGATGCCACCCCGGCCGGTTTATTCACTATCAGATAATCGTCATCCTCGTAACTGATGGCCAAATCATGCGAATAAGGCACCACACTGTCTGCCGCGTGCTCAGGTGCTGTCTGTACCAAAATTCTGTCCCCCGAGCGCACCGGATAAGCGGTATGCCGTTGCCGTTTGTTGACAAAAACAAATCCGCCTTGATAACGAAGTTTCTTAAGCTGTGCACGGGAAAAACCCTGTTGTTTTAAAAAAGCCGCCAATTTCAGCGGCGGTCCCTCATACTGCCATTCAAATCGCATCAGTGTTTGGCTCCGATAAAGGCGTCTTCAACACGATCCCAAAAATGCATATGCCGGTAGCGTGCAAAATGAATCCGTTCTTTCGCAATTTTATACCGAATTTGTTTGATTGTTGGTGGATTGATGACGAACTGATCCACAGTCATGACGTAATCATCGCGACCTGTCGGCTCCAATGTCACCCACTCGTCTGGTGCCGTGATAATCGGCGAACTGAGGGTACGAAAAACCCGATTATTAATGGACGCAATTTCGGTCATTTGCAACGCATCCAATCGCGGATGAATCACAGCACCGCCGTTAGACTTACTGTAAGCTGTGGATCCAGTTGGCGTCGACACACACAAACCATCCCCGCGGAAACTCTCAAAGAAATCGCCTTTGATATAGACTTCCGTCCGCATAGTACCGTTTAAACGCTTCAAGGTTGACTCATTCAATGCTAGATAATGAGCACTGGTCGCGTCAGCATAAGTCGCCTGAACATCCAAAAGTGGGTAGCTAACGCTTTGTCCAGAGTCTTCTTTTAAGGCGATAACTAAATCTTCAATTTCAAAATCCCGCCAGTCTGTGTAAAAACCCAAATGGCCTGTATGCACACCGATGAAGCGAATTGAGTTTAACTGATCCGCATAGCGATGAAAGGCCGAAAGGAGCGTACCATCACCGCCGATGGTAACGACCACCTCGGGATGCCGCTCATCAAGCTCAAAGTGACCGCTCTTCAAAAGCTTCGTCAGCTTTTGGGCAGCCGTGATTGAGGCAGGTATGCTATTATGGAAAACTGTCACACGCATCTTACTCATCCTTTTTATCGTCATGGTGATCCTTTGTTTTCGAATGTGGCTGCTGCCCTTTACCATAAACAAACAGATGCTGGGCTTCTTGAATTTCTTCACGAATATCTGACATCTCTTTATCCAACATAAAGGAAGCCTCCGCTGCCCGCTTGAGCCGCGCCTTCAAAGTATCCGGAAATTCGCCATTATATTTGTAATTCAGGCTGTGCTCAATCGTTGCCCAGAAGTTCATGGACATGGTTCGAATCTGGACTTCCGCCAAAATCTTTTTTTCACCATGGATGAGTTGCACTGGATATTCAATCACCACATGGTAACTGCGGTAACCAGAAGGCTTCACGTTGGTCACGTAATCGCGTTCTTCCACGATGTTCATGTCTGTGCGTTGACGAAGGAGTGCCACGACTTGATAAATGTCTTCAACAAACTGACACATGATTCGCAGACCAGCAATGTCCTGCATATCCTGTTCCAAAAGTTCGTCACTGATAAAACGCCGACTTTGTTTTTCAATAATCGAACTGACCGGTTTAACCCGCCCCGTCACAAATTCGATGGGTGTGTGTTCATTGGCCTGTTGAAATTGTTTACGCATACCGCGAAATTTAATTTTCAATTCCCCGACTGCTTGTTCATACGGCATTAAGAAACTATCCCAGTCCCTTTGCATTGCTGGCCCTCCCATACTAAACTACTGATGATACGTTGCGTGAGGCTTGGCCGACAAACGACGGCTATATTCCAGCCAGACTGGTTAAGAAGTACGGCAACCCGTAGCTTTCTTGCCAGCCAAGTCACTCACGACCACCATTCTATCATATTTTTGTCTCGTCACCGTTGCCCTTTGTCTTTGGAGGCAGTTCATGTCAATTTCTCGCGAACAGGAATTTAAAACAACTTTAACAAAGACTGATTTTCTAGCGATTCTCAATCAGTTTGATTTTGAGCCGGGCTTCAGTCAAATGAATACCTATTACGATACACCGACTGGCGCCGTCAAAAAGGCAGGCCTAGGCTTGCGCATTCGTCAGTTTAAAGATCGTGCGGAACAAACCTTAAAAGTTCCTAATAAGAATCAACATCGTGATTTGGAAGAAATTACCGATCCGCTGACTTCAGTTGAAGCCCGCTCCTTGATTGATCAAGGTCAACTTAAAACCGGTCAAGTCACAACGGCACTAGCAGCCCGTGAAATTGACCCCGCAGCGGTTCATCCGCAAACCCAAGCAAAAACGACCCGCCGTGTAGCGCATCTTAAAGCAGGTTTGTTGACACTCGATCAGACTTTTTACATGGACAACACCTCTGATTTTGAGTTGGAAATGGAGTACCATGACCTGCCACAAGCTCAAGTTTTCTACGATACTTTGTTGCACCAATTCAACATTGAAAAACGGCCGGTTATCAACAAAGTTCAGCGCGCATTCATGCATGTGCACGATTCACAAGCTGATTAATTGTACCCTGCTCATTTTCTGATAAAGTAAATGTAAGAATCTGTTGTTGGCGAATTGGAGGCCGTTAACGTGATAGAAATTTTTCTTTTTTTCAATCCAATCGGGAGCGTCTGTCTGGGCACTGAACAGAAATTACTCAGACAATTGGATAAATTCCAGCAGGAAGTGCGCGTCCACTTCGTTCCCGTTCTTAATTTAGATATCATGGAACAATTTATGAAACGTGAGCAACTGAGCGTAGGTAATCTTGCTAAACGCAACCAGCTGCTCCGTGCAGCTTACAACCTTGCGTTGGATTATAAGGCTGCACAATATCAAGGCAACAAAAAAGCACGGATGCTCTTGTTGCGGCTACAACAACACGCACCTCTGGTTCAATACCAATATGATGCGGCCTTTGTGGCAAAGATGCTCGACAAATGTAAGCTGGATCAAGAAATGTTTTATGAAGATCGTCAGCGTTCCGAAGTTAAAATGGGCTTTGACTCCGATCAACGAACTGCTAACCAAATGGGTATCACTCAAACGCCTTCCCTTGTCATTGTTGACACCGATCGCAAAGTAGATGACGGCCATGCTGTTTTGATCGAACAAATCGGTGACCCAGCACTCATCCCACATCTTTGCGATCTCATCCGAACAGATCCCGCCGGTTTCTTCACCGAACGGCCCGAAAACATGGGGAGCAACTTTAGAATTTTTTAGAGCGTGAACAGACTCGGCTAGAAACCGGCCTATCAGTGGTCTGAAGTGATGACCGGTCTTCAGGCATTGTGTTCAGCGTCCTTACATGCCGGTTTCTGGGTCTACAAACACGTTTCCATAAGCGCACAAACCGTCCCATTTTCCCACCTTGCGAATCGTGATAAGCAATCAGCCTCATCAGACTTTGCCTTAAGCAAAGTCTTTTTTCATGGCCAATTTTCGCTCAAGATCGGCAAACCAAACAGGCAAACGCTGCCACTGATAACGACAACCATCTTCCTGAACAACGAAGCCTTCTGCCAGCAACACTTGCAGCCAGTGGGCACCCATCATTTTCCCGAGCGTGCCAGCTGGCAACAAAGGCGTCCAGATATTCGGCAGGGCCGCTTGCCAAAATTGACGGTTGGCAGTCGCGGTAAAAGGCTGTCCTTCAAAGATCAACAGCCATTTGAGTCGCAGTTGTAGTTCTGGAACACCAAAATGCCGTAACACATGGGGCCGACTGTGAACGAACCATGGAGAGCCATTCAAATTGCGGCCCTGTTGATAAGCAGCTGCTTGCAGCGTCATCCACGGTTGCACCCGCTTTTGTAAACTGATGGCAATCTGCCGAATTTGTCGTTGCGGATAAGTCGATTCTGCCTGCCAAGTTTGAGTTGGCGGATCATCATGCTGAAAGCGCGTTAGCCAACGGCCTTCATTTCCAAACTGAATCCGTACCAACTCACCAACCGTTGTCTGTAAATGCCACAAAGTTAGCCGATGATCTTCGATGCTCAAAAACTTTCGTGCTTGTATCTTGCCTTCAGGATGCCAGTATCGATGACCCAATACCCATGTCACTTGCCAACCACGCGCATGATACATCATTGTCCGTTTTTGCAGATCTGGCACGCTTAGCGGGCTTGCTTGAAATTCCAATACCCTCGGCGGTTTACTTGCAACCAAAAGATCTGCGCGCTGGCGAATGGTTGCATCATAGTATTCCAACGTTGCCTGTTCGCCATGCTGTTTGAGCCAAGACGCCAACCACCATTTGCCAGTTAGGTGCTCTATACTCTCTGGTTCACCCTCACCCATTGGTTGACTTCGGTGAGCAAAATGGGCAGGCATTACGGTTCCGTTTTTGATGCGAACGACCTGCTTGCAAATAGGACAGTGAAAGGTTTGGTGTGTTAAATTGGCCGCCTGGGCATGACTTGTCAATGTGACACGTTGATTGTTTTTATCTAGGGCTACAAACATACGATTCACCTCATCAAAACATTACGCACCGCAACCAAAAAGCCCTGCTGCTACTGGCAATTACCAGCAACAACAAGGCCTAAGTCGGATCGTTTAAAAATGAGACGCGTTAGTTCTTAAAGCTATGGATCGGGGCTGGGATACGGCCACCACGATTAATAAACTGCTGCGCATCGCCATCGTTAATTGCCATGATCGGCGCAGTACCGAAAATACCGCCGAATTCAACGGTGTCGCCCACCTGCTTACCAGGAACTGGAATCACTCTGACTGCCGTCGTCTTGTTGTTAATCATTCCGATAGCAGCCTCGTCGGCAATCATGCCGCTAATCGTGGCGTCAGGAGTGTCGCCAGGCACCGCAACCATATCCAAGCCAACTGAACAAACCGCCGTCATCGCTTCTAGTTTTTCCAGACTGATTTGACCCTTGGCCGCTGCGGTGATCATATTAGCATCCTCAGAAACCGGAATGAAGGCACCTGATAATCCGCCGACACGTTCAGCCGCCATGATGCCGCCTTTTTTGACTGCATCGTTTAGCAACGCCAACGCTGCCGTTGTGCCTGGTGTGCCAACATGACTGAGTCCCATTGTTTCCAGAATTTGCGCCACTGAGTCACCTTTTGCCGGTGTTGGTGCCAAACTGAGGTCAACAATGTTAAACGGTACATCAAGGCGATCCGCAGCAACTTTACCGACAAATTGGCCCATCCGTGACACTTTAAAGGCGGTTTGTTTAATCGTTTCACAGATCTCTTCAAAACTTGCCGCCGGTTTGGCCGCGATCGCCCGTTCTACAACACCGGGACCGGAAACACCTGTGTTGATGGCAACATCACCTTCTGAAATCCCCCAAAAAGCACCTGCCATAAACGGATTGTCTTCAACAGCATTGCAGAATACCACCAGTTTCATCGCATTCTGCGGCTTGCGCATGGCAACCTCTTTGACGACCGTGCCCATCAACTTAACAGCGTCCATGTTCAAACCGCTGCGTGTACTGCCGATGTTCACGGACGCACAAACGCGTTCCGTGGTGTCTAACACCTCCGGCAAACTCTTCATCAATGCAGTTTCTGCTGGCGTACTACCGTTTTGAACGAGAGCGGCATAGCCCCCAATTAAATCCACACCTAAATCTTTTGCAGCTCGATCCATCGCTTGGGCAATCGGGCGAAAATCGAGGTTTTGATCCGCGCCAGCTAGCAAGCTGACCGGGGTCACGCTAATACGTTTGTTGACAATTGGAATTCCGTATTCGTCGCTAATGGCGTCAGCTACCGGCACCAGATTGGCAGCTTTTGCCATAATTTTGGCATATACTTTGTCGGCTGTGGTTTGCAGGTCACCAGTTACACAATCCAACAAGGAAATCCCCATGGTAATCGTTCGGATATCCAGATTCTCTTCACTGATCATTTCAATGGTTTCTTTAATTTGTTGAGTTTCCATCACTGGCTCCTTTAGCTCTGATAAGTACGATTGCCGATCCAACGCATATTAAAGCCGATGCATGGCATCAAAAATCTCTTGACGGGCTACTTTGATCTCAACGCCAATTTGATCACCCAAGGTCGCCAATTGACTTTTTACCGTATTGAAATTGCCATTATCTGGAATTTTAGCTAGCAGCATCATCGTAAATGCACCTTGCATGATAGTCTGTGAAACATCCAAAATATTAACATCTAAATCTGCTAAAGCAGTGGTTACTTGTGCGATGATCCCAACTTTGTCGGTACCGATAACCGTTACGATTACTTGCATAGGTGTATATGTCCTCTCTCTAAACGCTATCGTGGTCAAATGTGGCTTTATTTTACCATAATCCCGCTCTCGGTCAGTAACGTTTTTAAGTCACCAACAAGTTAATCATCAAAAAAATTTTTTGACACCCACTCAAAATGACCTGCTGGTGTTACCTTGATCAATGGTAAACTAGGTACGGAGGCAGAAAATGAAAGCAGTCAAATATGTAGCAGCGTTATTTTTAATGCTGATCTTTGCAATCGTCTTGGGGCAAATTCACCCTGATCGTGATCGCCCACTCACCAATAGTTCACAGGCAACCATTTGGGTGCTCAGCGATACCCACTTTATTGCCCCAAGTCTACATGATGAAAAGACTGCTTATACCCAAATCAAACGTTCTGCAGCAGGAAAAGATATGGACTATCAGCCCGTTGCTATCAATGCTTTGGTTCAAAACGCCTTAAAAGCCCGCCCGACAGCCCTCGTCATCACCGGTGATGTCACGTTCAACGGCGAAAAAGCCAGTGCCGAAAGTATCATGCGCCGCCTACAACCACTTGTTGCCAATGGTACGAAGGTGTTGATCATCCCTGGCAATCATGATATTTACGATGGTTGGGCACGAGCCTACAAGGGCAAACGACAACTACTGACAGAACAAATCAGCCCTAGCGATTGGCGCAATATTTTTCATACCAGTTATGAGCAGGCAGTTGCGCAGGATCCGAATAGTTTGAGCTATCGCGTCAACCTTAACCGCAATTATCAATTGCTGATGCTGGACAGCAATATTTATACGATCGAACCTTCCAATCGCCCCCCGAACACTGGTGGTAAGCTCACACCGCAGACCATGAAATGGGTTCGCCAGCAATTAGCTGCTGGTCAAAAGGCCCATCGCAAGTCGATTGTTTTCATGCACCACAATCTATATGCCCACAATGAAGCGGTGAATCAAGGATTTGTTTTGGACAACAGCGATCAACTCAAAACGTTGCTGAAAGCTTACCATGTTCCGTTGCTTTTTTCCGGACACATCCATGCGCAAGACATCAGCCGCGATCCAGATGGGCAATGTCCAACGATTGAAGTTGTCAGCGGCGCATTTTCGATCAGCCCTGCCAGTTATGGGGTGGTGACGTTCACGCCTAACCGAATCACCTATCAAAAGCATGCGACTGATCCCACACCTTACTTAACCGCCAAGCAACGAAAAAATCCTGATCTGCTACATTATCAACGGTATCTGAAGCAACTCTTTCTCCAAGATGGCGAAGGCCTTGCATATGGGGATCTCATGGATAATGGCGTGACGAATCAGCATGATTTGGATGCTGCCGCAAAACTGATGGGCGTCTTGAACTGGCGCTTTTTCACAGGCGATGATCATCCCGATAAAGCTGAACTCAAGCGATTAAAAGCCGATCCGGGTTGGGCCGTTTTGGAACGCTCACCAATGCTGCGGCGATATCTTAAAGAAATCGTACAGGATCATAATATGAATGATAATCATTTAATCATCAATCACCCTTAGTGACTGTTAACTAAGACTACTCACACAAAAACACCCTGCCATCAGCAATCATCGCTGTCTCAGCACCAAACCTTGTATGTTTGGTAATGAGTCAACATGCCTTGCGTTAACAGGGTGTTTTGTTCTGTTTCAATTAAAGTTGCGGCTGAGCCAAGTGCTCAGTTAAACGCTGAATCGCCTCGGCAACAAGTTTGGGGTCGGTGGCTAAGTTCAAGCGAATATACGTAGCTGTTTTGGGGGAGAACCATGCGCCGTAATCAACTGCCAGTCCGCAAACATCTTCAACAAATGATTTAATTTTGGCTGGCGCAACATAGGCACCAATATCCACATAGGCAAGATAGGTGCCCTGCAAGTCCGCAACTGTAGCCTTCGAAGCGCTCTGCTTCAGACCGGTTAGCAACTGTTGGTAGTTATATCGGACAACTTGAAGCACCTTGTCTAACCACGCGCCACCGTGACGATAGGCTGCCTCACCGGCGACCTGTCCCAAAAGGCTGGTATCTACTGGATGCAACTGTTTGATGAAATCATCATAAGCCGTGCGCAACTTTTCATCCGGAATAATAATATGCGAATTCAGTAAAGCCGCAAGATTAAAGGTCTTCGACGGTGCATTCAGGACGACAAGCCGACTGCGTGCCGGACCCTCAGCTACTTGCAAAGCAGAGGTGAATTTTGGCCCACTAACTTCCAAATCGCCGTGAATCTCATCAGATACCACCGTGACATCATGGTGACTCGTGATCGCAAAAAGCCGTTCCAGTTCTTCACGGGTCCAAACTCGACCGACCGGATTATGTGGCGAGCAAAAAATCATGGCTTTAATGTTTTGCGTCGCAAGCGTTTTATCCAATTGATCAAAATCTATCCGCCAGCCATCAGCAGTTAATTGAAGATCAACCGAGACCACTTTGCGACCAAGATCCTTAATCGCATTCATGAAGGGATAATAGACAGGCTGCATGATTAAAACTGGATCGCCGGGTTCGGTCAGCCAATTGACCATGGCATACAGCGATTTAACCACACCGACACCAAAACGCATCCATTCCGGCTGCACCGTCACGCCATGACGAGTCTTTTCCCAATCAATGAAGGCATCATAGTAGGATTGTGGCCGAATGGAATAGCCAAAAGTTCCTTCTTGAATGCGAGCGGTTAAGGCGTCAATCACCGCCTGAGGTGCTTTAAATTCGGTATCGGCAATCCACATCGGCAGGAGATCCGTGCGGCCAAATTCACCTGCCAAACCATCCCACTTCACGGCGTTACTATTGCGCCGATCAACCAAATGTGTTTCAACAAAAGCCGCTACATCAGCTGGCAATTCTTCCATCAATCATCCCTGCTTTCTTACTTTTGATGTCATTGTACGCATCACATGCATGAGTGTCCAGAGCGTGAGCAGGCCCGGTTAGAAACCGGAGCATAAGTGGCCTCGGACATAAATGGCTGGACTTTGGCCATTTATGTCCGAGGTCCTTATGTGCAGGTTTCTGGGCCAGCGAACGCGTTTTAAAACAGAGCGTGAACCAGCCCGGGAGAGACCGGAGTGTAAGCGGCCTTGGGTGTGATGGCCGGGCTTTGGTCATTGCACCCAAGGTCCTTACACGCAGGTCTCTGGGCTGGCAAACGCGTTTAGAACAGAGCGTGAACCAGCCCCACGTGCAACTGACAAAAGTTAGCCAAGAAGCTTCTCCACTGCTGGTTCAATCGCTTCTGGTTTTGTTTTTGGTGCAAAGCGGGCGACAACTTGACCATCACGATCAACCAAAAACTTCGTAAAGTTCCATTTGATGGACTTGCCTAGTTCACCAGGGGCTTGGGTTTTAAGGTATTGAAACAGCGGAGCTGCTTCTTTGCCGTTCACCTTAATCAAATCATGCATTGGAAAACTCACACCGTATTTCAACCGGCAAGCCTCGGCCGCTGCATGACCATCAGCCAGTTCCTGTTTAAATTGATCAGAAGGAAAACCTAGCACTACCAAACCTTGATCCTTGAACTTGTCATACAATTTCTCCAAACCATCAAACTGAGGCGCGAAGCCGCATTTAGTGGCAGTGTTCACGATCAACATTGGTCGACCCTTGTATTTGCTCAAAGCATATTGCGAGCCATCTTCTAATGTGACCTCATAATCATAAATTGACATTGGTTAGCCTCCATTTCTTGGTAAAAGCTTACGCCTCATCCTACCATTTTTTGAACAGATGTCAGTAAAAACGCCACTCATTGCCATGACCGGTGCCTAATCAACATGCTCAAAGGCCGCCAGCCTTGTCTTTTTCTTTGCCGCAAACGCCATGAGTTTCTGCCACTGAACAAATGTGCTCGTATCAGTGAATCGCAAAGCGTTGTCATAGGCAGCCGCGCTAAACTGGGCCAGCTTAGTTGAATCATTCAATAACCCAATGATTGCATTTGCTAAACCATCAATGTCACCATTTTGCGTCAAAAGCCCGCTTTTACCGTTGGCCAAAATATCGGCTGGCCCATAGTGAATGTCATTTGCGATCATCGGTAATCCGTGCGCCTGTGCTTCGATCAAGGTTAGCGGAAATCCTTCGGCACTGGAAGGCAACAGTCCTAACTGTGCGCGATTGTAGACGGCCGCTATGTCGCGAGTATAACCCTTAAAGAAAACGTGATCCGCGAGATGCAGCTTTTCAACCAGAGCATGTAGTTTCGGCGCCATATCACCATTGGCATAACCCCAGAGTTCAAGTTTTGCATCCGGAATGGCCTTCACAACTTGGGCAAATGCCCGAATTGAACTTGCCTGCTGTTTTTCCGGTGCCAATCGCGCAACGTGCACCACCAGATGTTGTTCGCGTTGTGAAAACGGGAGGCGATTAGCCGCTACATCTGCCGCCTTAACAAAAGCAACTCGAATCGTGAAAATCGGCGTGGCCGTGCCAAACCGGGCAGCCATATCCTGCGCCTGCTGCGGTGTCGGCACAATCACAGCGTCCCAGCGATTCAAATGGGTCAAGGCACTAGCATAAAAATTATTCAGCTTCGCATGCAGCACGTCCTCATTCCCGGCAACATGGTTATTATGCAGATGCAAAACTTTGAGCGCCGGTGTCGTCATGTGCAACAAGCCCCAGCCAGTTTCCGTCGTCCGATCGCACACGAAGACATTATAGCCGCCATCTACCTGATTCAGTTGATCATAGAAGAACCTTGTCAAATCATGAAGCCCATCAAATAGATAATCCACACCATGAAAATCAACCAATTTCCACGAAAATTTTTCTTGCTGGCTATGATTTAAATAATGCAGTTTTTCAAGCCGCGTGCGACCATGACGATCCAAATAGTGTTCTTGGAAGATTTTGCCGCCTTGATCAAAATACTGATCCAAACAATGGTTGCCTCGCGTGTCCCACCAACTCATTTTGATCGTTCGGCCGGTCACGTCAAAGTATTGAACATTGCTAACCTCTTGCTCATGCCCCGCCTTTTCGCGCAAATAAACAATTCGAATGACTCGGGAACCGCGGCTGAAGATCACCTGCCGCCCTTCACGCCGGCGGGTCACGCCCGCAGTCGGCTGGCAAACGTCTGCAACCGTTACCTGCTGCCACGGTGTGCTCAACAGGTCGCAAAAGTAATCAAACAGATTGATAAAATCAGTATCGTCAATGCCTGCATCTTTCAAAACATCGTGTAGATCTAAAGCAAATTGCCGGGTAACAATCTTTGCTGGCGTCTGGTTCGCTTTGAAAAGCTGCAACCGCTGAATTTCCGCGCCTTCAATACCAGACTTGGCATAGGCCATTTGATCATTTAAAAAATAATACATCCTGAACCTCCTTGCCGTTTTGTCGGATTAATTCTCCAGTCCAAGAAATGCTTGCCAGCGGGCGTAGACTTTTTCAGGCGCTAACTGCTTTTGCGCCAGTGCTCTGGCATGATCGCCGAATTGTTGTGACTGCTCTGGCCGCTTTAGCAGTCTCACAATCGCTTCAGCAAGGTCATTTACGCGTCCTTGCTTGATAAGATAACCGGTTTCCTGATCAATCACACAGGCACTAGGTCCATAGGAAAAGCGATAACTCACCACTGGCAGTCCATGGGTTTGTGCTTCAACCAACGCCAACGGACCCCCATCTGTCAAATTCGTATTGACCAACAAGGCATATTGTGGGTACTGATCAGCCAGAGATGACTGGTAACCCTTAAATGTCACTTGACTGCCAATCTCTAAACGATCCGCAAGCTGCCTCATCGCGGTTTGATATTGTTCATCACCGTAACCAAACAAATCAAGCGTCACGCCAGACACCTGCCGACTCGCCAAAGCGACTGCCCGAAGTAGCTGATCAAGTTGCTTATCAGGCGACAGCCGACCCACAAACAGGATTTTCTTGCTTGCAGCGGCGGCCACCGAGCGCGCTGTCAAAGCCGGATCAAATGTCACCGCTGGAATCGCCGCCACCCGAACTTTCGGAAAACGATCATGAAGATCATGTTGCTGCTGAGGCGTTTGTACAATTAAGCCATCTACTTTTTGGGGATGCTGCAGCACAGGTTGAATAAAACCATCAAGTTCGCCTTGCCGCGGTTTGCCAGGTGTTAAAACATGATTAATGGGTATGTAAACAAACTTCTTTGCGGCTGCATGCATTGCCAGTAGCGGTTGAACGCCAATCCCCGGACGATCACTGATAAAAATCGTTGTTTCTGAATCTTCAGTCGCAAGTTGATCAAGAAAATAGCTAAACAACTCTCCCAATGTATCAAACTCATGATCTTCTTTAAGGGTTTGGCCCTTTAAAACAATCCGGCTGATCTGAAACTGACCAGCATGATCACCAGCATAATAAATGTCGAGCACTGGTACACCTCGAAGATCATAGTAGCGTTCAAAGGCTAACAAGCCATCCTGTCCAAAATACTGAGTGGCCGATTTAAACCCTCGGGCGTCCCAAAGATCGCATTCCACAAGATTGCCTTGATCGTCCAAAAAGTTTTGATAATAAACATGGCCGACGGTTCCTGGAATATAACCGACCTGCCGTCGCAGCCGGTCGCCGTTCGTCACCTGACTTTGGTTAGCATCGACTGAAACTTCATCCATTGTCGGCAAATTGATCTCATCATTATGCACAGCTTTTTCCGGTCGGTCGGCGGGCACATGCTGAAAATAGTCGAACATGTTGCGCACATCCGTCTGAGCAACGCCAAGCTCGCGCAAGGTTTGGACACTCAAACGATCGTAATCACGCGTCAGAATCTTAACTGGTTGCTTAAATTGTTTGAACAAAGCCAGTCGTTTCAACGCAGCATGTTCAACACTTGAGTTCTTTGCAAGTAAGTATTCATCAAGAAAATAAATCATCCAGCGATCATTCCTTTCAACTATTGATCGTGCTTCATTTCAGGCCACATCATGTTTATACTCCTCATTCACCTTGCCGCTTGCTCAGTCGCCTCATGACGAATATAACACAGCTTCCAGACCTGATGACTTGCATCAAGGCATAAGTCATTGCTTGTTCACATTTTGCACACAAAAATAGCCCCCCTAACATCAATTAGGAAGGCTAAAACGTTGTTACACGGGCATTTCGATTTTTAACCGCCGTTAAAAATCACGAGAATGCCGCGAACAGGAACAATATGTTCCTATTTTACTAGTGTTTTTAGTGTTTTTGGTCTCAGCTTGGTCTCAATTAAAGCTGATAAAAATGTTTCGTAGATTAAATAACGATTTTGTTTGTGTAAAAGCTTTTAAATTTCACTTGTGTTATCTTGCTTCTTTTACCTATTATTTAAATAAACATTAAGGGAAAAGGATCAAGCCAAATTCACCAAATGGAGAACCGACTGTTAAGTTGCTCTTTGATTCCTGATTAGCGACAGGCCCACATAAAAGATTGCCAAGCGCTGGTCTTTGTCATGTTCAATTTTCGTGCGCTTTGCGGATGGCGTCATAATGTTTTTTGTGATTGCGGTATTCATTTAACAATGCTAGGGAAATACTGTGCAAACCGCTTTTTGGATAAGGGCCAAGACTGTTGATTTTATCGAAGAGTTCACTTAGTTTAGGATCATTAAAAGCAGATGCTTTGACAAACTTATTTCGATCATGGATGTTTCGTGTCATCGCAAACGCCGGATCATCTTTGACCTTCTCAACAAACTCATTCACCAGCTTATCAAACTCGCCTTGTTGTTCCAATGAAGGATTGACTTTATTTGCGTGTGCTTCAAAACTCGCCCGTTTAGCAAAGTCCTCAAGTTGCTTGTCTAGATCAACGTTGACGCGAAAGAAAGTGTCTGTCAGATAGATGAGACGAAAACCAACCCCGTCCTTGATCACCATATATTCAAGGCTGATCATCTCGCCCCAGTCAACGTCACTCAAACTATCGTTGTACTGCTTGATCTTGTCCATCAAGATGTCAGGCACCTTATCCAAACTATCAACATCAGCCATGTCAAGGATGTAATCTGTTGTGTAGATCGACCGTTCCTTTTCTGCGTAGTCAACCGTTTTAAATACTGGCAGCTTCATATCAGTTGAAAACCTGATGAATTCTGTTGCCTCGTTAAAGTCTATATATTGAATGAGGCTCGTGACCTCAGGCATATAGACATCAAGACCGCCTTCTTTGAGTGCAGCGTCAATCATCTCCATTCTTGCTTGTAGCGGCACAAGACTCTCTGTTTCTTCATTCATTTGATCTCCTCCTCTTATGAATTTAAGTATACAGTAAAGTGCTAACAGTGTTGCACTCTGATAATCTGATCAACATCACCGGCGTCAAAACTCACCCAAATACTACCGGTACGATTGTCTATCAAGCCAACATAATGATTGCAGGAACTCCTTACTATCTTTGCCGATACCCACCCATCGAAGAAACTGTTCAAGTGTGGCATCAAGCCGAACAAAGGATCATTCCTAAAAAATGCATAAAAAATAAGCCTCCTCCTAATCAGGCAGAAGGCTATTTTTGTTACCTGATATCCAGGTTTTCACCTGGATAGATCAGGCTGTAGATTGACTTTCCATTGTTAGCGGCTAACGTGTACATGCTGATGCCATACTTGCTGGCAATGCTCCAGAAGCTGTCACCAGAGCGGACTGTATAATACGTGCGCGAATAGGTTTGCGCATTTGAACTGCGTGAACCATAGCTCTCACCACCATTTACGCCTAGCGCAACGTAGTGATACCTACCGGAGTAGCTGAGATAACGTGCCCAAACATATGTGCCACGGATATACACGTGATCATAAATCACACTTTCACCAGGTGCATAGCTACCAACGGATGCATATCCAGTGCCGGCACCCGTGCGAATGTTGACCGTCGTGGACGGCTTGAACACACCAGTTTGTGCATAGTCGGTATCAGTGGCTACGATTGATTGCGCTGGTTTGCTTGGTGCTGGGGTGATAGGTGTTACTGGTTGCTTCGAGTAGCCATTATCGGTGACGCCTAACAAGTCGACGTTACCATCGAGACCTTGCGACAACCCAAATGCACTCGTGTACTGCCAAATAGCTACCCCATCCATACTCGGAAAATAACCGTAGTCTGGTTTGGTAGTTGGTAGATAATCACGGTAAGCAGCAATCCAAAGGCTGTCAGGAAACTCTTTCAGAATGCGCTGATAGTCAACATGTGCCAATGTATACGGTTTGTAGCTGTAATACATCGGTGTGTAACCCTCAGCTTGAATGCGCCGCATGCCAGCTAAAATGGCATCCGTATTAGCTGCCATATTGCCAGAAGCACCATCTTCGTAGTCCAAAGCAACGATGCTTCCCTTTGGTGTCTGCGCTTTGATACGAGGCATATAACGGTCAAGTGCTTCTAATCCCAACTGGCTACTTGCACCAACACCATACCAGATGTAGCTATGCACACGTTTTCCTGCCGCCTTTGCACTGGCAATTTGGCTATCGTACGTCCACTGATCGATGTAAGTACCACCGTAAGTCCCGCCGATCTGAGCGATGATGAACTTGTCTTGATCTGTTCCATATCGTCCACTTGCTCCCTGATACTTTGACCAATCAGGTCCCTGATCTCCCTTGGCCGCATTGACTTGCGATGGCAGGGCAAAAGAAATAGCCGCCAAGAAGGCGACTACTAAGGTGATGAGTTTAGTTTTAAATTTCATGGTGCCCTCCTTATTGCTGTGAAGCAACAGATTCCGGAGCTGACTCCGCCGGTGCTGCAGAAGACGTCTCTGGAACCACTTCACTAGCAGCAGAATTTGCCTGATCAGCCGCTTTATCTGCTTGCAGTGCCTTAATCTGATCCTCTAACGCCTTGATCTTAGCCGCCTTGGTAGTAATGAGTGCTGGGTAAGCTAACGCCTGCTGGCTGTCACCGACACCCTCTGTGGTTGGATCAACGGCTACCCCGACAATGGTCAATAATGCAAACACTGCATTGACCACTGCAGTGAGTTCCTTACCCAAACTAGCAAAGTCCCAGTTGTAACCGAAGACTGCCGCCACCGTTTGAACTACCAACAAAGAAGCTGGCACAACGGCCAGCCAGAATTTGACGCTCAATACTCGTACTGTCCAATTAATTTTCATGGTTATCTTCTCCTTTAATGCCTACGTGAGCTTCTAATAGAGTGATTCTTACCGAGTGACTGCCAAGCTCGTCATCGTGTGTTTTCAGATGAGCATTCAGGTCTGCCAGCGATTGTTCGTGCAGTTTTAGCTGACGATTAATTGTCTCTGAAAGCACTTGAATATCAGAACGCAATGGATCTAAGGCAATCTTTTTGAACAGCCAGCTGCCCGCACTTACACCCACCCCTATGATTGATATAACCTCCGTCCATTCACCAATCGTGTATCCAAAAAATATCACTTTCTCACTTCCTCCATAAGGATGTAACGGCTAGTTATAGTTGACTCAATGTCCCGATGTTTTGCTGCTATCTGTGCCCTCTTTTTCAGAAGTCAAAGAATCCTCTGTGTCATAAAGCAATTGCTGAAATTTGGCAATGTCAGCTCGAACTTCTTTCTTGTTCGCGTCATAGAGTGCCTGATTCTGAATTGATTGATTGACCGTATTGGCTCCATTTCCTTCTTGGTCAATAGTTGCGTTCAAATAAGCGACCTGAACATCACCAATGGTGGATGTACCTGTGAGACTGATGCTCTTGTTAGTTTTCAATGTCATGATTACTTCTCTCCTTTTTCGAACGCTTCGTACAATGCCAAATATGCATCAAGATCAGTTCCGCCTATTTCGTTCTCATCAACGTAGTCACTGATGATTCGCTGGACATCGTCAATGTGATTCACATAAGTACCACCTTCGATTTCGGCCTTCTGCTCAAGCCATTCACCATGAACCTTGTTGTACTCACGAGCTAGGTCGGGATTCAGCTGAATATTACCGTTCGAATCTGTTTTTGATTCTCCGTTCTCGTCTTTAAGAGCATACTGAGCGACTAAGGCTTGCTCATCCTCACCAGCAGATTTCAAAGTTTGCTTTAACAATTTGATGAACTTGGCAAGTGCCAGAGCATCCCTGCCCTTAACTTTTATTTGTTCAACAAGTCTGTATACGTTAGCAATATTTGCATTTTCAAGTGTGATTTTCATGTTTTCCTCCCAAATTAAAAGCGCCAGCCTATGCCGTCGCTTTGAGTTCATCGATTTCAGTTTTCATTTGTGCCAGCAACGGCAAGAGCGCTGCCGCGATCCGGTCGTACTGGATCCCTTCAAGCTCACCATCTGGCCCACGGACAACCAGATCCTCAAGACCGGCAGCTTCCAAATCCTCAGCAATCAGGCCAAAGTTGGTCTGTGGTAACTCTTTTTGCTCGCCGCTTGCATATCGCTCCATGGCTGCCTTGTCCAGCCAGTGAGCGTTTGGCACGGTCAGCAACCGCTCAGCCAAATCGGTCGACCGGGTTCGCTCGATGTTGACCTTGTACTTGCTGGCAGACGTGCTGCGGACGAGAGCACCATCAGAAGCAACAAATGCGTTTGGAGATGATGAGGTTGTTTTTGACCACGCAGAAGGTATCTGCACGTAGTCAGCTTCAATGTCAATGCGTGTTCCTCCAGTTAATCCGCTTTTGTTGTAGCCAACCATAATAGATGGAACGGAATCTATTCCCTCAACTATTGAATATGATGCGCCTCCGATGATTGTCACACCACGATTAGCGCCACCTACAACAGTGTTATAGTCTTTTGAAACCGAAATACCACTGAACTTTTTTGTAAAAAGTCCTGCCCCACCAAGAAAAGCATTATTTTCTCCAGAAACAGAGACGGTTAAAACATCACGGCCTACGATTTCAGCGCCCCTTCCCAAAGATTGACTTGCTCCGACATTATCGATAGTCAAATAAGGTGTCTGAGCCGAGTCAAAAGCATGGGGTTGGACAAATGTCATCGATCCGCCCTTAAGCAAAACACTGTTGGTGCTGTCCGTTACGGATATATATTTTTGGTCGATGTTGATATCAATGTTGTTGTCAGTTGAGTGTATGCGACCTTTCTGGAACTCAACCATCCCTGTATTCAAATTGATGGCCAAGTTAGCGCCAGAAATCGTGCCAGTCACAATAGCTGAGGCGTTCAGGTTGATCACGTTGACGTTGGCCGCATTCAACGTCCCGGTGGTGATCTTGTCAGCAGACAAACTTGCGATCGCTGCTGAGGGGATGAAGGCATTGCCTGTAAAGACAACTGTTGGTGCATCTAGAACAAGCTTTCCGCTTTGAATCAGAGTACGGTTGGCTTCCAGATTGATCTGACTAAGCATATCGCCTTTGGACACGCGGAGATTAATCGCATCTTGCAGCTGGGTGATCTGGCTATCGGTGCCTGATTGTACGTCAGGTGTAGCCATTGAACCTAGCTCTACCTTTGGCTCGGCAAAACCTAGCAATGAGTTTTGACCGTCATTACTACCGTTGTTGTCGATGCGGATAAACGCCTCATCGTACGGTCCCGCGTTGAACACCACAGTATACTTGTTTATCTCAGCATTACTTGGCTTCACTCCATTCAAAAGAAAAACAGCACCGCCGTCAGTGTCATATCCGGCAGGATTGGAGCTGCCTCTTTTACGTTTCAAGATCCAAACGTCCATGCTGCTCATATTCAAACTTGCGTATGCCCAAATACTGAAGGTGTAAGCGACACCACGAGTCAATTTAAAGCGATTGGTTGCCACGGTCCGTTCATCGGTCGTTGAATTGTCAATGGCAAAGTGTGTTTGGCCGCCCTTAGCATAGAAATCGTGAATATTGATGTACATGTCAGTGACATCCAGCCAACCTAGCAAGTTCTTATCGACCGGATACATGCTGTTGAGGATCAGATTGGGGTTACTCAATCCGCCAATGACGCTTGTCCATTGGTTTGACAGTTGAGTCTGTTGCGATTGCAATCCACTGAGTTGGTTGGTCGCTGTTGTTTGGAAACCCTGCAAAGTTTGCAGCGCTGTTGTCACTTGACCATGATTATTAGCAACTGTCGTCGTCAGACCGTCAACCGTCAGCTTTAGGTTAGAAAACTGGGTAACGGTTGCCTGTGATGACGTATCCAATTCTAAATTAAGGTGACTCAACTTGAATACAAAAGCGCGTCCATCTGGCACGTTACCAAATCTCAAAAGCAGCTTGTCGTTGCCTTTGGCGGTGAATGTCAAAATAAAGCGTTTGTTAGTAACATTTGATTCCAGAACCGCGTGATTGTCAGCATCAAATCCGAGGTCAACACCACGACCCCAACCCCACCCATCATTTGGGTTGAAATCCGGTGCATCCCAGTCAACGGTCAAGAGATAGTGGTTGCCAGCCTCAGTTGGCAAAGTGGTGCTCAGCTCTTCAACACTGGCAACTCCAAGATAATTGATGACGTTGACTGTGTTATCGTAATCAATCGACTTCACCGCATTATTTGCTGGCGTGTTTTTGTCCCATGTCCGCAAATCTTGCCACTTGCCTTTAATCAAATTCGGCCGATCCTCAGTCTGCAATCGTTGATTTATTGAATTGAACTGAGCATTAAACTGACTGGCAGTTGCTGTGATCTGACCCTGCGTCCATGACTGTGTTGCATACGGCGTCAGTAGGCCGGTCACATCATTCTTGGTCATCGTCAAAGACAACTGATCATTTGCAACCTTGAGATCAGCACGCAGTTGATTGACTGACCCATTGATGGTGTTAACGACACTTTGATCGGCTTTAAGTTGCAATCCATCGGCAGTCTGTTGAGCCAGCGTTTTCGCTGTGGTGACTTCACCCGACAACTTGTTTATGTCCGTCTTAGTCGCCAATGTTGCCATCGTTCCTGCTAGATCATCGGTTTTAGTGACCAATGTAGCCACCGTTGTCTTCTGATCTGTCGCAGTCTCCAAAGCAGAATTTGCGGTCGCCAATGCGGTTTTCGCATCAGATGCTGCTGACACTGCTTGTGTTGCAAGAGCATTGGCCGAGTCGGCTGCACTTTTAGCCGCCTGTGCAGTCTGATTGCTCATTGAAGCCAACTGTGCGCTACTATTTGCTTTTGCCACAGCATCATTGGCAGCTTCTTTGGCAGCAGCAACATCCGCGATTGCGGTGTCAACCTTCTTCTGAACCTCGGTGCCAAAAGCGTCACCGGTTTCGGCATTCCATTGGCCATCATGAAAGAGCCACATAATTGTTCCCTTGGCAGTCGTTTGATAGTATACGTCACCGGTTTTACCAGCAATATTCAGATCGACCGGCGATTGATCTCCCCAGCCTGTTGAATTCATGCCATTTGTTGCCTTCGCAATCACGACCTTATCAACTAACTCAATCTGTGACTTGATCTCGTTGACCTGGCTACTGAGATTGCTATATGCAACATCTGGCCTCGATGTACTGTCGTACGTCTGTGTTAGATAGCTATGATTTGACGGTTGCCAGGTATATCCAGTCAAACGCGCTCTCACATCAATATCATCAAGCTTGTGCGTGATGGTGACCGTATCGCCTGGCAACACAGTGGTAGTGATGCTTAAATCCTTGTACTCTTCAGTATTCTCAAGCAACGCCACATTCAACTTGTACGTCCACTTGGCCTCATCAATATGACTTTCGGAGAACTCTTTCGTAGCGGCAGCACGAAGTAACTCGTACGCTTCTTGAACCGGAACAGCACCTTTTTGATCCCCTGTTGCCTGTGTTTCGTCAATGGCCTTGATGTCTTGATAGGTTTTGGTGCCAATCTTCGGTTTGCGATAATTGCCTAACTTGGGGCTGTCAACATAAAGCTCAGGTAGTAAAAGACCATTGTAGCCTTCTGGCAGCAGTCGCGTAATGATACCACTACTGTCCTTGGTCGCTTCGTATCCGGTCAAGTTGTGTGCATATTCAAAATGAACACCACGATCTTTTCCTAGACGAGGGTTGACGCTGAAACTAAAGTCCTGCCAATCGAATTCACCACCCCAGCGGTTAAGAAACGAGTTGTCATCCGTTCCCAAAAGTGCCTTGATGATTGACATTCTAACCAGCCGGGCATTGGTTACATTTCCGATTGTTGATAGAACTTTGAAGCCAGTTGGATAGTTGGCAGCGCGCATGATCTGATCAAGTGCGCCCTGGCCATCCTTGTCAACGATGTTCGTGTCCGCGATGAAATCATCGTTAAGATCCCAGAACACGTGATAAGCAGTGATGCTAAGATGACCCATGGACTTGATCACTTGCGCGATTCGAAAAGCAGCCTTGCCCCCCGGAACTGGCACGCGCACGATATTTTCAGCCACGAGGTCTCCAGCATGTTCGCTAAACATCGGATAATCGAACGTCAAGGTGAACTTCGCGTTGAGCTGCCAAGTGACGATATCATTGCTGATGTCGTCCAAAGCATAGCCGTGGTGACTGAAATCAGTCTGGTCACGCGGATAGAGTTCAATATCGGTACTCATACATAACACCACCTAGGTTGCACTGTGATACTTGTGACGCCGGTCAAAATGACATGATTGACACCTGGCACAAAGAGCGGCCAATCACCCGCTGTCGAGGTTGTGATATCCTTGTCAGCCATGGTCGCCGTGTGTCTAGCACAGTTGAGAGTGACAGGCGCTGTCAGGCTGTCGATTGAGAACTGGTTCGTGTTCACGGAGATCTTGACTGTTCCGGACCCTGACACGGTGAGCAACGGTTCCGCTGCCACGTTACCGGGGTTCACGATGTCAAAGTTAGCCGTGAACGTCTTTGGATCAGTCATCTGATACTCAAGCGGATCCAAAGTGAAGCTGGGCTTGTAGGAGCCACTGACCTCCACATCGTCTACCGAAAAATCGCCGATCGTGACTGACTTGATGAGCCGATAGAAGTCGGGGTCATCACTCAACACTAGCTTCGACGCGGATTGCAGTAACTGCCGTGTCTTCCGCCATGACTGGTTGAGCGTCTTGAAGTCCACGAGTTGGAGTTCTGGTGACCAAGTAATATCCTTCCAACCACGTTTCTCGGTTAATGAACCACTCAAACGGCCAGGCACGTCTGTGAACTGCACATCGCGCTTAGCTGCGGGAATGTTTGGCTTCTTAGTGACCAACGTCCCCGGCACAGACTGGGCCAGAGATTGACCGTCCAGAATTAATTCAACCATCTGTTATCAAAGCCTCCTTCCATAGCTAAAGTTTTGAGTTGCATCCTGCTGTTTCAAGTAGTCCGAGGTGTATGGACCGGTGATAGTTGCAAACGTGCGGCCATCCACCTGCAGCGTAATTGGTCCCTGGGATGGCATATGAGCCGCAATAGCTGCGCCCATCTTATTCCACGTATCATCGTTCAGTGGAATAACGCCCTCCGGCCCAGCTTCGCCACCAACCTGTGCCCGGCCATTGTTATCGGCAAACATAGTCGGCTGCGTCATAATGCCACCTTGCGCGTACCAGTCAATACCCAAATAAGGGATAGATCCATGCAAAAGATCACCAACAGACCAACCACTGGGTTGGATGCTGAAATGCGGCATTGGAATATGTGGCCAGTGGATACTGAAGTTGAAGAAACCTCGAATGGCGTCAATCGCTCCTCGAACGATATCTTTTGCAGTATTGATTGGCCCAGAGATTGCATTTTTGATACTGTTCCAGACGTTAGATGTCACAGAACTAACCGCATTCCAAGCACTTGAAACAGCATTTCTAATACTTCCCACAACATTTGAGATAGTCGATTTAATGCTGTTCCACACATTTGATACTGCACTTTTAACACTATTGAAAATGTTTGAAGTAGTCGAACTAACTGCGTTCCATGCATTAGATACAACTGACTTGACTGCATTAACAACATTTGAAACGACATTCTTGATATTGTTCCAAATGCTTGAAACAACACTTTTAACCTCGTTGAACACACTAGAGGTAACACTACTAATGGAATTCCATGCACTCCGAATCACGTTACCTATGCTGGCTAGGATTGGCCCAAAGAATGATTTAATACCATTCCAAACATTGGTGATGATACCCTTAATTAAATTCATTGCGGTCGTAATAATGGTCTTCCAGATATTGAGATACGTACCAATAATGACAGCAATAGCGGTAATCGCCACCGTAAAGATTACTTTGATTCCGTTCCAGAAAGCAGAAAAGAAGGACTTAATACCGTTCCAAATTGACTTAATGACATTTACAGCGGCTGTAAAAGCTGGCTTCAAAAAATTGGTAATGGCATTAATCGCAATCGTGAAGATTCGCTTGATGCTTGTCCACATTCCAGAGAAAAAACTGGTAACGGTACTCCAAACACCCTTGAGCCAAGTGACAATCGCACCCCAGTTCTTGATAACCAAAACGACTGCGGTAATCGCGGCAATTACAGCCGCAATCACTCCGACAATCGGCAGGAGCGTGGCCATAAAAGCTCCCATGCCTGCAGCTCCTAGGCCAGCCCCTGTACCGGCAGCGGTCGCACCAACACCGAGCATTGGCAGAACTGTTGCAACTGCCGTGATGACTGGTGCCATGACACCAAGCGCGACAGTAATCGCACCAAACGCAACAATCAGCGCTTTCACCGGCGCTGGTGCCTTATTGAATGCATCACTGACACCTTTAACAACTGGCAGAAGCCCCTTGATCACAGGCAACAGGGTCTCTTGAATTGTTCCACCAATGTTCCCCATAGTCTGTTCGTATTCTTTCTGAGCTTGTTTGGCCTTGTCGACTGGATCCAAGGTCTGCTGAAAAGATTTCGAGACGGTTCCACCAGTGTCTTGGGCTGATTTTTTTAGACCATCAAGTGAAACCTTGCCATCACGGATAGCCTGAGCCATCTGTGGACCTGATTTGGCGCCAAATGTTTGAATTGCAATGTTAAAAGCATCTTGGTCTGTCTTAGCATCTTTGATTCCCTTGAAAGATTGCGTCATGACATCGCTGAAAGATTTGTTCTCAGTTTTGGCGGCAGAGAATGCCTTCTGCATGCCCTTGAGCACTGTGGAAGAATCAATCCCAGATTTGCTCCAGGACGCAAGTAGTGGAATTCCCTGCTGAAGACTAATGTGCAATTGTTTGAAGGCTGGGTATGCCTTTGATGCATCTTCTTCAAGGTCGGCAACTGGTACACCTGTCCGCTGAGACGCTGCAGCAAAGGCATCAAGTACGCTAGGAATATCTTTAGCGCTGAGATTGAATCGTGACATGGAATCATGTAATGCGTTGACCGCGTCAGTCCCAGACTGACCTGTGATCTGGCTGAACTTGGCAACGTCTTCGGATGTCTTTTCCAGCTGCGGACCACTCAAATTGAATTGACTAGTAAGCCCTGCCATAGTATTCGACAAGTCCATCGATTCCATCTGCGCACCAGACTCGGAGCGTTCAACTTTCTCAAATGACTCACCGAGTTTATCTGCAACGCCTCCAACAGCGCCAGTTTTGCTGGTCAGGTTATCAACAGCATCATCAGTTTGTGTCCATGCTTCTTGCGCCTTTTGGTTAAAATCTTGTAGGCCTTGACCAGCAGATTGGAATCCATTGGCGACAGTCTGCAATCGTTCAGCAGCTGTGTTCTTAGCAATCTCGTCAAGTTTGGAGCTAGTATCTTGTGACTCCTTACCCAATTTATCCATTTGGTTACCCAAATTGGCCACAGATGTTTCGGCGTCATTCAACTTGACTTTCATCTGTGTTGCTTCAGCTGAGTTTTCTCCGTAAGCGGTGACCGTTTCCTTCAACTGTTGCTTCAAGTTATCAACTTTTTGCCGAGACAAGTCCATTTGTTCGGACAGTTGCCGTTGGGCGGCAGCTGTCTTCTGCGACTCGGAAGCATTATCACCTAGTTGGGCATTTTCCAGTTTAGCCGATGAAGACGCGAGCTTAAGCTTAGAATCAAGCTCGCCCTCTTCCTGCTGCAGGTTACTAATATGATCTTTGGCATCGTTAGCTTTGGAACCTTGCTCACTGAGTTGGCTGTTAACTTGATCAAGAGCACCTTTCAGGTTATTTTCAACCCGTTGTGCATCCGCAACCTTTCCGACGAGCCGATCAAATGAGGATCCAGATGTTTCACCACGATCCTGCATCGTCTTCAATTGTTCAGACAGAATTTGTGTTCTTTTAGCAGCAGCTTCGGATTGAATTTGCAATTTCTGTTGTTCAGCAGCCAGTTTCTGAGTCGAACTAGCATTCTCATCCATAGACGAAATCTGTGCTCGATATTCCTTTGTGGCCGTGTTCATCACGGCGTTGATGTCTTTCAATGTGTTAGCAAACTGTACTTGACCATTCATCTTGAAATCAAGAACAACGTTTTGAGTTTCGTCAGACATGATTTTCCTCCTTTCTTAATTAGTTAAAAAATGGAATATCGTCCAGTGTGACCTGTTTCCGAATGGGATTAGGTTTCTCTTTGTAAATACCATCAGGATTATTAATCTCGATATAGATTAGATATTGTTTCAGCCACAGATTCGGCGTTAATTTCATGAATTCTTGAAGCGAGTATCCCATCAGCGCTTTCGCCACATACAAATAAAAGGCCCAGGGGTAATCGTTATCCTCCTGGGCCTCACCTTCCTGTTGTGGCGACTTTATTTTTTTATGTCACTTAGTTGGAAGTTCTGCTCATTTAGAATATCCATTGCCTCTTGAATAACACTAGGAATTTCCGAAAAGGGAATAGCACGGTTCATCTCATCGAAGGTAGTTTCCGTACCTCCACCGACAAGTAAGCCGTAAACAAGCGCCCAAATGAGTTTCATGGTTTTCTGATCGCGATGAATCACTTTCCGTTTGAGCATAATATTCAAATCCTTCTCGAATGTTTTGTAGCCTTGCCCATATGCGGATTCAATAGCGTCAATTGAGGCAAAAGTGAACGCTGCAGGTACCTTTACACCTTGAATCGTGATGAAATGATTGTCTCGGAGCCTAACTAGATCAGAGAGCTTTGCCATATTCCTTTGTCCTCCTAATTAGCAATAATCGTCAATTCCCCGCCTTGTTTGGCAATCGTCTTAACTGCTTGCGGGGTTACACTTTTGGGATCGCTTTTTCTTTTGCTATCGTTTCAAGCTGTTCTGGAGAAAAAATAACCTGCTTGAAAAAGTCGTCAACAGTCAGGTCAGCACTGTCTCGGGCTGAATTATAGCGTGAGTAGTAAATACTCGAATTACGCAAACCACCTGCGTTGTAGACGACATCAGGGTTGACTTCCTTGAATGACTCTTCAGAAGTTGCATGGGTTTCATTAACAGCAGGGTTAAGTGTACAAGACGTCAACCAGATGCCATCATGCTGTCCATTGGCCAACCATGTGTCAAAACCAATTGCAAACTCTGGCATTGATTGTGCAAGTGTGGATCCAAACTCGACCCCATGCTTCGCTGCGATGCCTTTCATTGCATCCAGAACTGCAATTGGCATCCCGATATGGGTGTGTGTCACTTCAATACTGGTTTCTTGCGTGATTGTCCCGAACTTTTTACCGCTGGCATAAATGTCGTTCGACTTTCCGTTCCCTTTGAAGGCAATCTTTTTGATGTTCGGGATCCGGATAACACTTGTATCGAAGACCGGATCAGTAGATGCCGTCTCATTTTGCTTTTTCATAGCGAAAAACATATCGCCAATAGTGAGCTCTAGCTCAATATCGTTTGCTTTGCTTGGTTTATCAGACATAGCAATTCCTCCTATTTTTTCAATGCATCCATGGCCGGTTTGACCATAGTCTGCATAATTGTATTTTTGTTGGCAGCAAAGGTGTTGTGAACATAATTGCGTGCCCTGATTCCTTGATGATTCTTGGGACTTGTTCCATGCTCCAGAAAAAGCCACCAAAATGCATTTCCAAACGTTACTTGGATGTGATCACCCTTGTCAACAACCTGTAGCTTATCTCTTAACGTCCCATAGGTTTGTGCGAGCGGAGCGTTAGGATCACTTGGCAACTCGGGCCGGAGCTTGTCAGCAAATTGACTTGCTGCGGCAACAAGCCCTTCTTTCGACACTGACTCATCTACTTTGATACCACTGAGATACTTGGCCATTGTTTCAAAACCGTTGTTATTGACCACCCGCAATCACCTCGATGTACGTGTACAAATCCGTGATAGTTTCATCATTTTCATCGCCCGGAATGCCTCTGAATGATTGGAACGGGACATCATCAAACATCTTGATGAACGGCAGTAGCTCGTCTTCAACGCCCTTTGTGTACAAAGACACCTGATACTCATTCACGATTAACCGTGTACCCGTGCTGGCTACTAGACGCTGAGTGTTTGTATAGGTGTATATCCAGTACGGATACTTGGCCGTCCGTGGTGCAACGTCTCGATAGACCGCACCCAGTTGCTTGAGTCTGGCCAGAAACTCGTCAAATGTGATCAACATAGTCCAGACTCAACTCCATTCTTTGATTGTCGGGCGTCTCGTAGATTCGTGTGATTTTGTAATCAGTTCCTCGGATCCGGACACGATTCCCACCCTGAGTAATCGACATATCCCGACGAATCAAAATGCGCAAGACGACATCCTGCTTGTTCTGCTGCGCGAGATATTTTTCAGTTGAGGTGATCCCAATGTCGGCGTAATACAAGACCCGCTTGTCTTCCCACGTTTGTTTTGGACGGTCGTGTGCGTCAACGCCGTCCTTAAGTTCCAACAGTGTGGCTATCCACCTGAGTTGGTTCGTTAGATTGACTATCTGGGTCATCTGTTCTCACCTCCAAGTAGAAGATCGGCTCCAAGGCTTCAAGTGCCGCCGCTAGATCGTCACCGGCAGATCGATTGTCATTCATCACGGTAGCAACCATAAGCTGCAAGTATTTCACGCTATGGCCAACTTTACGCTGGACATACTTGTCAGCTGCGTCCAGATAGAATTGCAACATGGAAGGGTCCATGTCATCTTCCAATCGGATGTGTTGTTTTAAGAGATCTAACAAGGTTGGTTCTTCTTCAGATTTCTCGTCAGCCATCTTTGATCACCGCCTATCCTAGACTAGGTGGCGTTGTTGGCACAGTTGCGCCAGGTGCATCAATCGGATCACTGGCCACTGAAGACAGTGTCTTGGTGTTGTCTGTATCAAAAACAACCTGATAGTCACCATCTTTGACGACTGTCCCATCGGCCAGGCCGGTAACGTCAACTTCACCAGTGCCCTTATTGCCGACAGCAACCACCTTGCCTTTTTGGAGTGCCTTTAAGAATTCGGCGCTCCGATCTGGTGTATCAGCCATGTTCTAGCTCCTTTCTACTTTGCTGTTAACTTAACCCCGCCCTTGATTCCTTCAGACTTAACTGATTGCGGGGCTACACTTTTGGGCCTGCTGTGAGCAATGCTGCCCCCTTGGTTGTTAAAAGACCTGCGTCAGCAATTGCATAGGCACCATAATCAGTGGAACGACCCTTGACGTGGTCTTCTGTTGCTACTGTGAGTGCTTGGTTAATGTTAACAACGACTGTATCTGCCACATCCGCAATCAGGACGTCCCCATCATTGACACCAGCATCTGGTTTCACAACTAAACCAAGAACGCTACCAACGCCTCCATTGATTGGGCTAGCAATAAACAACGGACGACCTTGACCATCAACGATGTTTGCCAATTGATTCCAAATGGTTTTGCTATTTGCATAAACTGCTGCCTTGCCAGCAAAACTAGAGTGGATCTTGGCCATGGTGCTAGTGATATCCTTATATGCGATTTGATCCTTATAAGTGGCAACTTGTGGCGTCCCTTTTTCGGCCTTCAATGCAGTCTCAATGCCTAGCGGTGAATTTTTACCATCGCCTTGATGAATCGCAACACCAAGCGCAACACCCAGACGATCCCCAAGCTCTTGAGTCAAGAAACTGATGAAGTCCTCTTCAGCCATGCTCTTCATCTTCCAGGACACGGTGGCGACTTTATTCAGCTCGTAACCTTTAAGCACCAATTGACTGAATTTGTTTTGCTCATCAGCCGCCTGCGTGTTTTCGTCAACCCACTGAGCATCACCAGAAACAATGCCATCGTGCTTGTTGATGGTCAGCGTGCCAGAAACGTTGAATTTCTTGGCATCAGCGAAGGCTGGATATTGTTCTTCTGCGATCTTCCAGATGCCAGCTGCCACAGTGTTAGGAATCAAGGTCGGAGTGTTCCCCGTTTGATGAGAAAATGGCGTGGCATCATTAAAGCGCACGTTTTCCTTATCGAATACAGTCTGTTCTGCAGCATTGAGAGTGTGGCCAAGCAAGGACTTGGCCCAAACATGTGCATATTCTGGTTGTGTCTTGGCAACAGTGTTCAATTTGGTGTTTTCAAGAGACTTTCCAACACCAACAATGTCGTTGGCTGGTGCTACCTGAGCCAAGGTGATTGGCGCGTGGTCATCCAGGGCTGCCAAGTTGGCTTGGTCTTTTGTTTGCTGATCCCACTTTGCGTCCAAATCCTTCACGGACTTCATTGCCTTGTTGGCGTCCTCAGACTTGCCCTTATCGATTGCGGTGCGAGCATTGTTCATCAGGGCTTCGCGTTGCTTCAAGTATTCTTCTTTGTTCATGAGGTTATTCCCCTTTCAAATTTAAGAGATTGTATTCTGCATTCAAAAGCGCCATCTGATCATCATCAGACGGCGCTCTTTTTAGTGCTGTTGTGTTTCGGAAATGTTTCATTTGGTTCAGCGTGGCAAGACTTGGAATCTTATTCAGGCTAGCAGTCATGATCATTTTCCCTGGCTTCTCCGCATTGTCAAACATCATCTTGTCAGCAAACCCTTTTTCAATGGCAGTCTGCGGATCCAGCCAGTAAGTTGAATCCATCAAGTCAAGGATTTCTGCTTGAGATAGACCCGTCTTGGCCATATAGGCATTAGCTATTGCTGCGTTTGACTTCTTTAACGAATCCGCAGCATTCTCCATGTCATGATAGTCACCCATCTGTCCACCGGAGACATTGTGGATCATCATCATCCCTGCAGGTGACATGGCTACGACATCACCCGCCATCGCGATCAAAGATGCAGCGGAATATGCCACACCCACAACGTTCACATTGACCGGCCCTTTATAAGCACGAAGCATGGTGTAAATTTCAGAGCCGGCATTGACAATTCCTCCACCTGAATTGATCTCAACGGATAAGTCGTCACCATTAGCCTTGTTAATTAGATCAGAGACGCTTTTAGGTGAAGCATAGTCATCGCCAAATAGATCGTAAAGCCATCCGTAATCATTAGTAACGATGTCACCTTTAATCGGTACCACTGTCGTCATTATCATCACCTCCTTCCGTTGAATCAGGGGCACCGTCGCTATCAGTTGCTGAAGGCACTGTCCCTGTATCCTTTCGGAGTAACATCTTGTCGCCATCCGGAACTGGTGACAGATTAAAGAATCCACGTAATTCATTCGGAGTCATCACAGCACGGTCAACTAGTTGGACGAGTGACAGTTTGGTTTGCATGCTTGCATAGCTCAAATCGCTTGATTCAAACACAATTGAATTACCAAACGAACGTTGCCGTCGGTTGAACAAGCGGCTCGTCCATTGCTCAGACATCTGCCTAATCACTGGTTCAATCTGACTTTCGTAGTAACTAATCCACTGGTTTTCAGTGTAGCTACTTTGGACAATGGCCTTGTTGGTATGGAAAATTGAGTAGATTCGATCCACAGTCGCATCCATTTGCTTAGCATTTGGCACAAAATCTGTAGGCTGTAACTGGGTTGCATCGGTCTTAGCATCAACACCAGCTGCACCGATTGAATCCTGATCTTTTTGTGTCTGCAGATACGATGCAACAAAAGCTTTCGTATTCTTCTCGATATCCTCCGGGCGCATAGCAGTATTGAATTTCAACAACCAGCGAACAGCGGCTGAATTCTTAATGGCAGATACAATACCTTGGTCAGTGGTCGTAACAATCTCCATGAGTGGTGCTAACGTCGGGCCATTCGATTCGCCAAAGATTTCGTCCTTGTTGAAATCTTTGCGCAGGTGAATCACCTGCGAATATGGAAATGTGTAGGTCTGTGCATTCTGCATGTAGAACTTGAGATAGAGGTTGCCTTGATTGTCTTGAATGGCTTCGACACTGTTAGCCACGATTGGCCAGATTGCTGTTGGCATTCCATTGGCATCATTCTGGACAAAGGCAAAAGCGTTGTTATTCAGTTCAAGCTGCGTGATCATCTTTTCTTGCAGCATCTGGCCGCTCATTAACGGGTTCGGGTCTGATAACAAGAACTGGATATAAACGTCTGGATTGACTGCGATGCTGTCACCGGCACCGGACCGAATGTGCTTGGCCACTGCTTTGCCGATCGTGGTTGCTTTGACCTCAATGGCTGACCTAATGATGTCAGATTCATAGACCTTGCCATTCCAACCAAAAAAGCCGTTACCGTAGTTGGTAACAAGCTTGTATTCCGGTGTGACTGTGACGCCACTATTTTTTCTATGAAAAAGATTGTTCCAAAATGCCAAATAATCACCTCCTTACGGTTAAATCAGCGTCTGATATTCTTCTTGATTATTCTCAAAAACAACATAAGCATCGAGTAAAGAAGCCATCCCATCAATTCGCTTGCGCTTGTTTTTTCCCTTGTCAGGTTGGATATTTCCATTTCTGTCAGTCACAATCGTCGTGTTAGACAGACACCATTTCAAGATTGGATTGTTGTTATAGACAATTCGCTTTGAACGAAGATCTGCACCAAGTGAATGCATGGGACTTGATAACGTCTTCACCCCTTGCGGAATTGCATCAAAAGTCTTTTCACCATATCGGGATTCAAGATCCTTGACGAAGTATGTGGCTGACCAGGCGTCATAACCGCCTTTGAACAGGTAAACATCATATTCTTGTTCAAGCTCCTCAAACCAGTCCATGATGTCACGATAATAGACTTTATTACCTTGGCTCGTCCTCAATAATCCTTGATCTCGCCACGTGGCATAAGGAATGTTGTCCTCCTGTGCGCGCTGCTCAAGAGTGTCTTCCGGCAGCCAGTACATTTGCTTAACGTAGATGTGATCATCATTAGGTATCTGGAAGATGACAGTTGCACAAGTCAAGTCAGTCGTCTGCGATAAGTCAGCGCCAGCAATGCCATATCGCGGCTTGAGTTTGAGTGTGTCAAACGTGGCCTCGTTATTCAGTTCATCAAAGGTCAGCCACGACTCAGTCGCTGTCTCACGGATATTAAAATCCTTGCAGACTAGGTTTTTAACCAGTCGGTGATTTGCCTTGGCTTTTTCGACACGTTCAGCCAATGTGGTCTTATTTTTGATCGTGCCAAGTCCAGGGTTTGCCTTGACCCAGCATTTCTCATCACGCCATTCCGCACGTTTGTCGAGTTCGTAGATGAAGAACAATGAACGTTCATCCCTGTAACCTTCGGGTTGATCATATCCTGCAATCGTCATCTCAGCGTCGTCGTAGATCTGATCATAAATATCTTCGCGGATCGTGCCAGCGGTGGATGTGATGAAAATCAGTGGTTGATCCCGTGCAGTGATCCCATCGGCCATGATGTTGTAAAGTGGCTCACCGTTCTTCCACTGGTGAATTTCGTCCATCAGGATGCAAGAAGAATTGAGGCCGTCAAGCGTATCGCTGTCAGATGACAGAGGCTTGAAGACGCCGTCGTTGTAATCTTCTGAAGACAGATCAGCCACATGCGTTTTGATTCGCTTAGCCAAAGCCGGAGATTTTCTGACCATGCGCTTGGCTTCATTCCAAATGATCTTCGCCTGATCCTTCTTCGTAGCCACCGCGTACACTTCAGGCCCAGCCTCACCATCGGCAATCTGCATGTACAACCCAACAGCGGAACCGAGCAGCGACTTCCCGTTCTTCTTACCAACAATCAGGACAACCCGCTGATACTTTCGGAAACCCGCACCGTCAACGAATCCAAAGGACGCTGCCAACAGTGCTTTCTCCCAGAGTTCTAGGACAATGTGCTTCCCGCCTGCTGGTCCCTTGCTGTGACGGCAATAGTTCTCGATAAATTCAAGCACGTGATTACCACGACGATTTGAGTAGTACCATTCACTATTGTCATTGTGCATGTCTGCGATGAGCTTCTTGTACGTGCAGTAGATTTTCTTGCCGACAACTTGATCACCACCATTCTGCACAAACGATTGCCAGTATTGAGTAATTGGATCGTAATCAGGTGGATAACTGACATGTCGATCGACACGAATCTTGATCTGAATGTCAGCCATTGCTATTCGCCTCGTTCCTCAACAAAGTCATCAAAGCCGTCGCTCTCTTTGTTGGGATCGGCGGGCATGATTGCGGATTCTCTCGGTAGCAAACTGAGTAACTTATCCATCGCAGCAGTGTATCGATTGATCATCGTGTTGTATGATTTCTGGGCGGGATTCTCAACACGCATCGTCTGCTTCCCATTGTGCATGAGAATCGTTGGCCCTTTAGATTTGACTTCATCTTCCAAGATCTGAAGCGTGATGGTCATAAATGCACATCTTTGGATCAAGTTATCGGCCGCTGCCAACTTCTCCGCTGAGATACCGGATAACGTTTGACGCAACCGCTCATATTCGAGCTGAATGGCCACATCCTGCTTTTCAATCGACATTTTCCGGCTCAATTTCGTCATCCCCTTAAATTTGTTATCCCCCCCTCATACGAAAAAACAACCTGTGTATTATTCGTGTGTTGCATGCCGTTCCTTTTTAAGCAGCTGCTTATGGCTTCGTAGGGGGGACCGACTAACTGGTACTAACTGACCATGAGCATCAAACATAACGTCAGAACGAACAGCAGCCGTCTTCTCAAAGTGTTCCTCTTGGTGACAATCGAAGCAAAGATACTCAAGGTTGTCCCAGTTAAGCGTGATGCTTGGGTCATTGATGTTGTCTGCTGTGATGTAGTGCTTGTGGTGGACGATGTAGCCGGGCTTGATGATACCTCGCTTCAAGCAGCGCTCACACAATCCACCGACACTGGCAATGTAGGCAGCACGCGTCTTCTTCCACTCTTTACTGTGGTAGAACGGCTCGCTGATCTCTCTAGGAACCATGGTCATCATGTCTACCTCCCAATGGCATAATAAAAGGGACGACCTTTTGGCCGTCCTTCTATAAACCGTATTTACTCAATCTTAACTTATTCGCTATATTAAGTTACCCACAGTCCCTTGACCAAGTCTCTTAATGTCACTATTTATTCATTGAAATCTTTTTGCTACCTGAAATATTAATCGATTGGTTCTTCTACTAGCGCGGGAACACCCGCGTCGGAACAATGATTCCAATCAATGGATAAAGCCCATTTAAGTTTTGTCGTTTTGTCCTCAACTATAACTTCTTGTTGAACAAGGGCTCCCTCTAAAGCAGATATTTTTTCTGAACGATTACTAAAGTCTTCGTTCTCAAGAGCAATTTTTCCAATCATAGAACCAAAATCAAAAAGGAATGCTGATTCATATTCACGAGCGACCACTAATTTTTCTGGCAGTTCATAGTCATCTAACGGTTGATAATAACCATCTTGGTAAAAAGCAGCATAATTTTCTCGAACAGAAACAATTGTTGATGATCCTTTATTAACTGAATATAGAGAATAGTTATGTATTACGCCATTAATTTTTTTGGGCGCTAAGTAGAATGCGAGTTCAGGTTTTTTAGCTATTTTTCTAACTGCAATGTAAGAGACGGTAACAGTCCCTATCGCAGAAACGAGGCTCACGATAAAGTTTAATGCCTCAATGTCTTTCTCTGCAACAACAAATGTTATCACTCCGCCAAGCACACCAATTAAAAAAGCTAGAACAGCTAGACAAAAAAGCAGTCCTATATTAGGCTTTTTCATTAGCAGTCACCTCACAGCAATGGTACTTCATCTTCAAACGAAATACTATATTCACATCGTAATCAACATAACAAAACCAGATTAACACCTCTCACATATAAATGGTTTTATTAAAACAGGCCAGCATATCTGCTGACCCGTCTTGTTGCACTTTTGATGTTTCCATCATATTTCGAAATATCAAGAGATACCATGCAATCGATGCGTATACATGAATTTGGTATTCAGTAATCTAGCCTGTTCTCTAGTCGACGCCGCTGCTCTTCCAATTCATCAATCCAATTCAAGCGGCGGTGCAGTTCCGCATGCTTGGCCCTGATAGTCTCGTAGGAGTATCCTAGCTTGTCTGCTATGTCTTCCAACGACATGCCTTGAACATATTTCATTTTCAATATCTGGTTCTCGTAGCCGCTGAATGAATCAATCAGTTTCAGGAGATCATACTGCTCTGCCTTACATTCAGTCAGCTTGGTCTGCAGCTCTGGCACTTCCTCACCGACATGTGCGGCACGAGAATCACTGCCCGATACGTGGAGCCTGCTCAAATCACCTTCTGACCATCGATCGACTTCAGCGTTGGACTTGCGTATCTTCCATTCCAGATACCTGATCTCATCGTCCAGTTCAAGATAATCTTGAAGCCACTCGAACCGACTTTTGTGTTCACGACTCAACGGCCCCACTCCTTGTGATAGAATTAGTTTGTTAATGATTCAGGAATGGCTGCCATCGTGCGGCTATTTTTTTGCATTTTATTTCAATACTTCCCAAGACACTGCTACTTTATAAGCATTGAATGAAAACCCAAATGCGTTCTTATCCAAATATTGACGAAGCTCAACATGCAGATCAGGCAGTTCAGACTGAAGCCGTTTCACAAAACGCGGATCTTCAAATCGCCGCTTTTGATAAACATCCATGTCATTCTTTCGATCATAAACTATTAGTGATTTATATCCTTTTCTAGCCGCTTCAATCAGAGACTGTTCAAGCCTGGTGTTTTTAATCCACCGATTAAACCACGTATCAAACGCTCGCTGGTCTTCTCTACGAAGTGTCTTGGCCATATTGTTCATTTCTTAACCTCCGCTTTGTCCGATTGCTTTTTAGCCTTATCATCGAGCAATTCAGTTTGCCCATCAGCAGGCTTATCGCCATCCACATTCAATTCAGTCTGGCTCGGTGTGAATACCATCTGTGCATTGCCCTTCAAAACTTTTGCGAATGAATCACGTTTGCCGTCAAGCTCTTTAGCTTGAATCCGTACTTTTAGTTCAACCACCTGATCCTTGTTCACAGTTTTTTCGGTTGAGTTAATTACGTTACCGAATACAGTGATGCTATTATCTTTTAATTCTGTCATGGCGTTAGCCCTCCTTGATTTGTTCGATGTATATCTCAACGTGTGGTTCGTTACTGTAAAACTTGGCAATGTGAGCCTCAACAATCTGCGCATCATCGACCCATACAATGCCCGTCAGCGGATCCGTGACGGCTTTGAAGTAGTTGTCGACATCGCCTTTGATGACTGGTCGCACAACACCTGCCGCTTTGTCCCTTTTGAGCCGTTTACTGCCGGTTTGCTGTATTGGTCGGTAGATTGTCACTCGGCAGATCAACGGCCCTGAGAGCGGCTCTCCTGCGTACTGATCGCGTGCAGCAACGGCCACCTCATTCTTGTACGCTTTGCTTTTTGGTGGATCATAGGTAGATACGAACTTGCCCCGACTGGCAAAGCGTGGCCGTCCTTGTGGCACAGGTTCCCCAGGTATATTTATCTGTATCATCATCAATCCTCCCTCATCAATTGCTGCCTCGTTCTTTCTCATCGCGTTTCGTTATTCGAAAATCGCTCATGACATGCCTTCCTTTCGCTGATCAACGATGCCTTTAACGCCAAAGCTATTTCCCTGGGCATGCTTGGCCATGCGGGACAAGGTTCGCTCGCCATATCTTTTCTTGAGGTCTTGGCCATGCAAGTTAGTAGTGACAATCGTTGATTTGTCCTCCCGGTTCCTAAAAACCTCGTCCGCTGTCTGAAGATCAAAGCTACTACCACGCTCAGAGCCGAGGTCATCGATTACAACGACATCTGCTTTGCCTATTTCGCGCATGATCTTCTCATTTTTCATCCGTATATCTTGAGCGTTGTCACTCATGCCAGACTTGAGCTGTTGCATGAGTGCATTCCAATCAATGAACAGGCAGTTCTTGCGATAACTGGTCTTCTTGCGCACATCCATCAAGATGCCGTTAGCAATATGTGACTTCCCAACGCCGGTATCACCGACGATCAATCCGTGTATAACATCACCACGAGCAATTCTATTTGCCAATCCGACTGCGAAAAGTTTCAGTTGCTGCTGACCGATACTGTCGGTTCTAAAGTTGCTGAAATCCTCGCCCATGACATCAACGCTGCTGAAGACCGAGTATGCCAAGTAATAACTGCGAGTTCGTGATTTCCGCGCTTTTCTCTCAAGATCTGGTTTTTGCTTCTTGGGTTCCATTGGCGGCTGTTTATAACCACAGTACATACATGCTCCAGCCATTTTCTTACCGGTAACACGGCTTAATGGCTTAGGACGATAAAGTGGCTTCCCACAATCTGGACAAAGCTCACCAAACGTTTCAAGTGCAGCCCAGATGCTTGGGCTTATTTGAAGTCCGTTCATATTTCACCTCGGTTCAACCTAATTGGTTTCGGCCAGTTCAGAAGGGCAGATCATCGTCACTGACGTCTCCTTGGTTGTGGTAGACCTGAGACTCCATACTGCGACCGATTACGTGCTGCTGTTTGTCCTGCTGACGTTTGATTTCGAGTGCCTTAATAGCCTCAACACTGGTCAGCTTTTTAGATTCCCAGTTTTGCAAGATCGAATTCGCATAGTTGTAACGCCGCACATTGTTATCGACAGATATATCAAGTGCCTTTTGTACAATGGCGATTGCCTGCTCTTCACTCGAGCCAATCTTCTTGAAGTCATCAACCCAGTACATCAGATCTTCGCGAGTCTTTGAGCTAATCATTCCGAAGCCGTTGTTCTCCCAGAATTTGACCAGATCTCCTCGTCCTAATGACGACAGACTCTTTTTTTCTTTTTCTTTCTCTAAGTTCTTTAGTAATTCTTTAGGTTCTTGTTTATGCTCAGAGCGTTGTTCAGACCGTTGTTCAGGTTGATGTTCAGCTCCTTGTTCAGACCGTTTACTTTTTTCTGGTGAAAATGTCTGATAATCCGCGTAGTTTAGGACTTTAATCGATGTTCCACTCGTTCTCGATTTTTGGACTTCAATCATTTTGTCCTCAACCAAAAGATGTAAGAACTTGTCTACAGTATTTCTTGATGCTCCCCAGGTCTCAGACAATTTCTTGATGCTCGTGAGGCGCTGGCCAACTCCTATGGTGATCAAGTTGCCGTTGACCAGAACCTTCCTCGGCTCGTGATTGACCATCATGATTAAATCCATCCACCATTTCGCATATCGCTCATTTCCGTTCGCCCAGATCCAATTTGAGCGGATGGAGCGATACAGCTTGATCCAACCTCCGTCCGCCATCAAATCACCTCTGCTTTATCGACAAGTACCAGTCAGGTGATGTTGGATGAGGATCATAGACGAAAAACTCGGCTGGTGTAACTTGAAGATATTGGCACAGAATATCGAGTGTGCTAAGCTGGATCATCTTGCTACGGTTATAAACAATGGACGCCAAAGAACTTCGTGAGATTCCCGTATCCACTGCTACTTGACTTGTATTAAGTTTCCGTTCTGCAAGCAGCACTGCAATATTATTTCGAATAGCCATCAGCTCACCTACTTCTCTACGCTGTCGTCGCCATTGAAGAAATCTTCTGCCTTTTTGGCAGTCTCCGGATCAACAGAATCCGGATCTTCATCCTCGGTGGCATTAGATGCCCACTTCGGATCTGTCGAAAGTTCGCCGGTTTCAGCATCGTAAACTTGCGGCTTCTCGTCCTTAACAACCGCGTCCTGCATCTGAATCGAAAGGATTCCCCACTTAGACAGCAAATCGCGGATCACAGTCTTCGTGGCCATGGCGTCAAAGTTTGATTTCCAAACTCCTGATCGCTGTCCGTTGTAGTTGCCAGATTTACTGTATAGCTTGCGGTGTTGATCCATCTCCTCAACTGTCCAGTAAGTTGTCTTCTGAAAACCGTTCAGCAGCTCAAAGTGTCCAACGTATCCCACGACTTTTTCGCTGGTCTTTTCACCGCGTTCATAAGTCTCTGAGAAGGGATCCCAGTTGGTGATCTCACCCTCATGAACAACTCGGGCATTAATCGATTTGTATTGACCTGTTCTCAGGGCTAACTGAATATAACCGCGGTAACCCATTTGTGGTTGAGCTCGTTTCAGATACTTCCCGGTGGCCTTGTCTTTTTCATTGAAGGGCACAATATACATATAGCCGAGGTTGGGATCGATAGGCAGATTGAGTGTGGCTGCAACCATCGCCGATGAGATAACGCTCATGGCATCGACGCCTTGAAGTTGCTGACTGCTATTGACCACATTGATGATCGAACTAGTGAACTGCTGTGCGCTTTTACCAAGCACCTCGTTGAACCGTTTCTGCATAGCTGGTGAACTCAGGAGATCTTTGACCACCGATCCAGCACTGGATTTACCCTTTGCTTGTGAGACTTCGTTTAATTGTTTTTGCAAAGATGTTGTCGCCATTAGTCTTCATCCTCCTTGATCGGTGTAATCCGAAGATGCTGGATCTCGCTTGGCATAACGATCAAACTTGATCCGTCTTTGTCATCAATTGTCACCGCACCAAACGTGCCATCAGGAACGTAGACATGATCAGCCTCTCCTGATAAATGTCCATGATTGCTGTATAAATCGTATGCAACGTTGTAATAGTCCATATTCAATCTTCTTTCTTTTTATTAATCCGTAGAACGCGACTACCTCGCTTGTTCTTGTGATTGGTAATTCTGAACTCTTCTGTTTCCGCAGCAGAAGCATCTTTCATCTCCTGCCGTACTCGATTGGCAATTGCATCAATTAACCTGGACGTGCTATTGACGGAGTTGGAAAGCTCTTCTCGGTTCCGAAGCAGCTGATTTATGTCATGGCCAAGTTCAATCACTTCGCCGTCCTCATCCGGATATAGCGATTTGAGTGCCGCAGTAGTTGCCTTATCTCCGTCAATGTCTGGTTCCTCATCGTGAAGGATGTGCTTTGTCCACCAATCGATGAGCATCGGCTCAAAAGTATCGATAGCCTGTTGATCGCGATCAACCTTCTTCCATCCAAAGCTGTGACCGCCTACAAGATAGGCAAAATAGACATATGGTCGATCCAAGACGTACATGTAGTGCTGGACCTGCAGTTGATACGCAATTGGGATATTGTCATCTGCCCATTCGCTAGATTTATATTCCATTGCTGTCTTGATTTCGAGAAAACCAGGTTCTCCAGCAATATCGCGATCAATGTTGGCTCGAAGGAACTCATGATCCGGTCGATAAAAGGTTTTGTTTTGGCGATACACCTTCTTACCGCTGACTTGCTCAAATTCCTTAGCCAGAATCGGTTCCATGATCGTGCCCCAATGAGTGAACTCATTGCCAGTATCATTAATCGGCAAGCGACCTGTCTTTTCAGCCCAGACACTGTATGGTGATCGCCAAGGCGACATGCCAAGAATGGCAGCTACATCAGATCCACCAATTCCTTGACGGCGAAAATCTAGCCATTCAGCATGATTGAGCTTGGCAGTACTGATATACTTTGGTTTCATAACAACCCCCTAGTTGATGACCTGAGTGGCACCGAGACTGTCTAGGAATTCAAGTGCTTCATCTTCATCAAACAGCTCACTCTGATAAAGCCAGTATGTGTGGCCAGGATGAAGCGCATTGCCCTGGTAGTCCTCCAGTTCCTCAAACTTCGACTCTCCACCCCAGCCACTTTTTTCGGCACGGTGAAGATCATTGATGTTGTCCCACTGATGCAAGCTCATTCGATCCACTGCCTCCAATTTCCTTTGTGGCCTAAGCAGTGACCAACAATCACGCCGAAGCCACCTGCAATTAGTAAATAGCCAATCATTATTCACCAATTCCTTTCGCAATTTCAGGAAAGTAGTTACGCATAAACTCAGAAAACTTGACTGGTTCGAAAGTCCAATCTTTGCCACCATCTCCCGCATACATGACCATTCGATATCTGAGAATTTCCATAAATTCTGGCTTTTCCAAAATGTTTTTCTTTAGCCAACGCATGTCATGCTTATATCGCTTGACAACATCCTTTGTTGACCACCACTCTGACATGTCGGCACGCTGTTCAAGATCTTTACGTCGACTGGTTTCAATTAGCTCCCAACCTGTCGGTAAAGTGACCGTAATTTCTGGTTGTATTTTAAAAGCATCCGTGTTGGCTCACCTCTCCAACTTTTGAGCCTCAAATGACGAAAACTCGTCTACTCGAGTGATTGCTATAAGCCCTAAAGCGACTATTCCAAGCAGTCCAACCCGCAGCGTTGCATGTGGGTTTTTCTTTTGCAATTCTCTAGAAACTGCTGCTTCTAACAAATCAATCGTCTGGCATGCAACCACCGGCAATTCTTTTCTAATCACCTTTTGTGACTCCAAACGTACTTCACTCCTTTATTGCCGATCGAATGGCAGCCAATCCCTTTTTTGTGTACAGCCATTGCGGCACTTCTTTGTCGCTGTGCTGTGACTTGCTGGCCGACCATCGTCCGAATTCATTCTGGCCAGGTTGCTCTGCTTTGATCCCGATTCGATTGGCAATACGTCCTACCTTGTTTGAAGTGATGCCTAACTTTTTAGCCACTTGGGTAGCACTGAACTCCTCTGTCCGCATTGTCGGCAACACCATCTCACCAGTGATCGCTTCAGCCGCCTTTGCCAACAGCGCCTGCTGCGAGCTAATCGATCCGGCTTTCATAGCAATTCGGTACAAAGCGTTCGCTTGTCGCGTCTTGGCATTGTTGCTCATGATCTCAAGACGCATGTTTGCAGCAATTTTGGCACTGCCACTCTTGACGGCAACTCGCATATTGAAATAGTTATCGACCAGTTGGTCGTATACTTCCCATGCCTTGTCGTCTTCAAGAATCTTTAACAGTTTTGAATAGCCGCGCTCTGAAAGAAGATAGATGTTAGCTGAAGCGTTGATTTGGTTCTGTGTAAATCCGCTATCCTTCAAAAAGATAGCGAAATCTGGTCTGGCTAGATCGAGAATGTCGATGCCATTTACAAACCGCTTTCGATTCCGGTTGATCAGCTCGTTGATTTTGAAAACGGGGCGCTGATGAATCTGTGCGATATCTTTAACTAACATCGCCTTTTTGTCTTCACCAAATCCTCCTTCGATACCAGTGAATTCAATGTGGCCGATGTGTTCATGGCCGATTACTTTTAATTCGTTCACTTGGATTCCTCCTTTACCTTTGCAAGAAAAGCGATAACAGCGGCGCGATTGCGTTCCGCTGCAGGGCCAAATGCCATTCCGCCCATCAAGTCCCGTACATATTGACTTGACCAGCCAAACTTTCTTGCGACTTCAGCTTGTGTTAGATCCAAGTCAATAAGTTGCTTTTTGAAACGCTTCAACATCGTTGACATACCAGTGATCACCTCCTGTTCTTTTAGTTTGTCTATCAGCTTATAAAATAGTTGACCGCTTCTCACAAAGGTTGTAAGATTTAGGCATAGCAAAAGAAGACAGCATGCAACTCACTCCTCAACGCCAATTGTAAAGTGTTTGCTTTTCTTCTCTTGTGCAAGTTACTACTCAAGCTGATGCCTAAACTATACTCAAAGTTTGTAGAATTGTAAAGAGATTAATACAAACTTTGTATTAATTTTGGCGTCCATTTAGGAGGAACGCCGATATGACACTATTTGACCGTGTAAAAAGTTTTGCAGATGCTCGAAAAATGAGTTTGCCACAGTTAGCTAGGATGGCAGGCTTAAGTGAGAATGCCATTTACAACTGGAAAACACACACGCCAACAGATGCAACGCTCCGATCTGTCGCTCATGTTTTGGGAATAACCTACGACGAATTGGTCGGAAACAAAGATCCGGACCCAAAGGCAGAACTCGCAAATCAAGTTGGTGCTCTATTTCGTTCAGTCGTCGATCAGCAGGATTTAGACGAGGCACATACTCACGATCTCAAGCAAGAAATGGAAGATCTCCTAAAAGTAAGAGCAAAACGGTTGAGGGAAAAGCAAAATGGAAAAGGTTAATTATAAAGGCGCTGACATCTTTGCACATAAAATAGAAATTCTTGTGACGAATCAATTCAACAATGCCGTTGAATACAACGCTGTTCCCGTTATTACTGCTGCAATTCAGGAGCTGCCAGACGATTTTTTCCCATTTCCTCTGCGTGATGGAATTCTCGGAACAACGATTGTAGACTCAGCCGTCACCGTGACCATTAACAGCAATATTGATAATAACTCGCGAAGGTACTTCACATATGCACATGAGCTTTGCCATGTGTTACTCGACACGGAATATCTACGATCAAACCCTGGCATTGATGTCCAAGATGATAGCGGATTGCCAAACGCCTCGAATTATTCTAGAGAGCGACGAGCAAATCGATTTGCAGCACTATCCCTACTTCCTGATTCAGTTCTGAATGCTGTCATGATGGAGGGAAAGACAGCAAAATATATTCATGAGCATCAAAAAGTGTCCTATGAAACACTCAAATACCGAATTGTAGATTTTGCCCAATCAAGGTTTCTTTTGCCGCGTTCCCTGAGCATGAAGCTTGCAGAAGCTTTTACTGGCACTGAACAGAATCGGCGGACTAGGGCTAACATTTCAGGATTCTGGAACGCAGCAGAGGATGCAGCCATTAGCGAGTTATCTCGCGAAAGAATCATAAAGAAAAATAAGGACCTCGTGTTAGGCATTGTAGACCCGCTAATTTTGGTTGATCGCGAACGTAAAAAAGAAATCAAGGAACGAAACCGCCAATCAAAAAACGTCTACGATATGGATCCTGAAATTGGAATTCATATGTTGGCAGAATACATTGATGATTTTGATATTTCCGATATAGATGACGCTGATTTTTAAAACTAAAAAGCCCCGATCCATTAGTTGGATCGGGGTAAAAGCAGAAATGATTACTCAGCCTCTGTTAGCAAATCAAAAGCACATATATTGAGACTCACCTTAGGTTAATTTGGAAAATAAGGAGTCTTTTAATATCAATGCTTTATCCAGTCATAATGTATTTGAGAGAAAGGACCCTCGACTATGAACAATCTCTTAATCCAACATCAACTTGAAGACAGCCGCCCTATCCGAACATACAAGGCTAAAATTGTGATCAAGCTGTTAGAGGACAACCAAACACTGCCCAGAAATGAACGCACCTCTCAAGTTCAAGTCTTACGTGAAGCAAGCCAAAAAACCGATGAGCTAGTTCAAAAAGTAATGGCAACTAGTAAGCATGACCGCACAGCTTTCTGTCGTGATCAGTGCTGGCTTTATCAAATCAGAGAGGAACGAATCAACAAAATATTAGAGCAACTAGCAAAGGAGGATTAGCTGATGTCAATCAAAATTGTTGTCTTAAAGTTTGATGCCTACGACGGTGAGTTAGTTCCGTTCGATCCCTTCAGCACAGACCCATTACCTGTTGAATATTTCCAAGTACGACTCTTCGTGCGCGCGCCGTACTATTCCGAAACATTTGATGATCAAACTCTGTTGGTGCGTCGATACATGCGTAGGTTCAAAGAAATCAAGAATCGCTTTATTAAAAAAATCGCACCGGAGATGGAGGACCTTGGCAAGGATATTGAGGAGAATCTTCAACGAATCAAATCTACCGTCACAACATTGCGGGAAATGCTAGAAAACGAACTCGTTATTCCCGATCAAATTGAGATTGGGTCGATTGAATTAGTTGGTGAGTGGCCAATATTTGAACCCGCAAAAGAATCACAGATGAAACTAGAGTTAAACAAACAGGACCTTAAAGATATTCAAGCGTTGCGAGAAACCAACGATAGAAAAAATCTCAACAATTAAAAAGCGCTTAGAAGTAAATGGTCAGACGCAGCTTGACCGACACTCTCAAGTTGATAAGGAGGTAATAGCATGACAATGGAAGTTAACGGTAAGGTAGTCAGAATAATCAGCAAATCTGAAGTTATCATCGATATCGGACGGGACGCTCATGTTGAGGTTGGCGATAAGGTTGAGATCATCGTAGTTGGCGATAAGATTACTGACGATAACGGCCGTAGTTTGGGGTACTTCACTTTCCAAAAAGACTCCCTCGAAGTTACACATACTGAACCCTCGTTTGCTGTCGCACAGAAAATACACGTTGAACACGCTTCAGGTCCATATGCCAACCTTTTTTCACAGATGAGCAAATCATTGACACAAATTTATGGGACCTCAACGACCTCCAAAACACCTCGCGATCTTGATATTCAGGAAGACGAAATCAAACCACTCGCCCAAACCACTCTTGAAGATAAAACTATTCACGTGGGTGATCAGGTTAGGGTCTTCACGTCTTGAACTATTCGTTGACAGAGATTTCAGCTCAATGTATACTTTGGTTACGCGATAGTACCTTGTCTTTCGGCAATTTGTCCTTTGACGAAAGGTACTCAAAAAAAGGCGTGACCTTCGGGTTACGCCTTTTTCAGTGGGGTAAGATAATTGAAAGCAGATAAACCATTCAAAACATATGGCGAGCAGATTGCTAAATTGTCTGATCATAATATCATTGTTCCAAATGGGCAGGAAGCATATGTTAAATCTATGCTTATGCAATACGGCTACTATAACCTCGTCAATGCCTACCAGGATAAGCTGGAACACACCGATGATGAAAAGTTCTGTCCTGAACGTCCCTTTAATCTGTTCTCTACCATTAAGCAGATCGATGAGATTCTTTCCGGTATTCTTTTGCCGCTCGTCATCCATTTTGAAAATACTTTTGAAACTTCGCTGAGCTACCATGTTGCCGAGACTTTTGGGGTCTTTCATAAAGGGCATCCAGGGGAGCGTGGATACTTAAGTCCCAAGAATTATCCGAGACTCAACATGTCACCAACTCCTACCTTACGTAAGCTTCGCGAGTTTGCTACCGGACTTCATAAAACAAAGCATGACGGGCAAGACGAAACCGAGCCATCAAGGTTCCGTGTTTCAGCATCATTAGAGATGTATAGAGAAAAACACAATCACGTGCCGCCTTGGATTCTAGTGAATGACATTAGTTTCGGTTTGGCTGCGCGATGGTATACCATCTGTCCTCCGGAAATCAAACGGGCAGTACTTGAAGATCTTTATCCAAGACGTAACATCACTGATGAGGAAGCACTAAAACTTCTCCGTGACGGATTGGACGTTGCACAGGATTTCCGGAACACAATCGCACATGGAACAAGCATTCTAAAGACGCGTTTATCGTATCCAACAAGTGATTCCAAACTCTCACCTTCCGTGATTGGAGCAGTAAATGACACTGCCATTTTGTCAAGCAGAGACTACGCTAATGGTTACGGACAATCAGATATCTTTTCTCTACTGCTTGTCCTCGCCATATTTACCAATGAGTATGAGGGACTCCTGAGCGCGCTTCGAGACATTGGGAATCTCAATAGGCTGAGAAATAGTGAATTCATAGAGATCCAACATATGGTAATGAACGACGTAATTGGCTTTCCACCAGAATCAGACTTGCGCATCAAGAAACTCATTGAATTCTGCAGAAACAAATAAAAGCGCCTACCCCACCGCTTGGAAGCATGGGTAGACGCAACATACAAGTGCTAGGAGCATAGTTCATGAAGTACGCTCTTTGCGTGCCTCATTATATCAAAGATGGGGGCAAGTGACATGGCAACAATCAGCATAACCCAAGAAAATACTGGCAAATGGCGCTACCGTGTTTACTATTATGACAACCAAGGTATACGCCATGCCAAAAGCAAGCGTGGCTATGCTCGTCAAGCAGCAGCTAAACGTGATGCCCAGATCTTAGCCTCCGAATTAGAACAAGGCGCTAACATGCTTGATCGCGAAGTCGGCTTTGTTAACTACTTTGAAGAGTGGCTCACTCGCTATAAGCGAGGCAAACACGCCAAGGTTACCGAAAATCGGTACGATTATTTTAAAACGGCGTTAAAAGACTTCTTTGGTGTCGCTAAACTCAAAGACATCACCCTTGATCGATGGCAAGATTTCATCAACAGTTACGGCAAAACACATGCTAAGGATACTGTCAGAAAAATTAACGCCTATGTACGTGGCATGGTCAAGGCTGCCATCAACAACCAAATACTTAACCGGGACTTTACTCAGGGGGTTGAGTTTGTTGGCAAAGCTGCAAAAGATCCTGGCCTTAAATTTCTTGAACTCCCCTTTTTGAAAAAGCTCAAAGACCTAGTCTATAAAACAGCAAATTTCCAAGCGAATACTTCATATGCAATTGCCGTCGGACTAGGCACTGGAATGCGATACTCCGAAGTGGTCGGCTTGACATGGGCTGACGTCGATTTCAAAAACCAGCAACTCAATATTGATAAAACTTGGGACTATCATTTCGGACAAGGCCTCATGCCCACAAAAACGCCCTCCTCTGTTCGAGTTATTGATATGCCGGACGATCTTACCCAACTGTTGAAAAAGCTCAAAAAAGAGCAGACAGAGGCTTTTATGGCTCAGGGCTATCGGGATCCTCTCAATCTTGTTTTTAGAAGTACCCGACATTTAGTCCCGACAGATGCGGCCACAAACAAGATGCTTAAGAGCTATCAAACCCAAATCCAGGTACCGGCCCATAAACAAATCACTTTCCACGGTTTGAGACATGACCATGTTGCTTACCTAGCTAGTCAAAATGTGGATATCTATTATATTTCTCGCCGTCTTGGCCATAAAGATGTTTCGATGACTCTCCGTATCTATGAGCACATGTTCAAAAAAGCCGAAGCTAAACAGGTTAAAAAAACACTCAAAGCACTCGATAATCTCTGACCGTGGTCTCAAAGTGGTCTCAATTTTTTGAAAGAAACGGCAATTAAGGGTAAATAAAAAAAGCAGAATCCTTATATATCAAGGGTTCTGCTATCTGTGGTAATCAATTGTTACCTTAAAAGTGCCGCGAACAGGAATCGAACCTGCACGGGATAAATCCCACAGCGACCTGAACACTGCGCGTCTGCCAGTTCCGCCATCGCGGCAACAACATAAATGATTATAACGGAAGCAGGTAAGGCACGCAAGCAAAATCACGAACTATTTTTACAATTTGTTCCCTCTGCAACAGCGTGCTACCCTTGATCAATGGAGGTGGCCTGATGACACATAAAACTCATCGCGCATTTGGTTGTTACGGGATTGCAACGATTGACGACAAGCTTGTCGTGATTAAGAAAAATGGGGGTCCTTATCGTCATCGCTTCGACCTTCCCGGGGGTAGCCTTGATGGCCCTGAACCGCTTGAACATGACGTCTTGCGGGAATTCACCGAAGAAACCGGATTGACAGCCACGATTGATCAACAACTAGGGGCAACCAGTTTTATCTATCCTTGGAAGTACCAACACTGGACCATCAACCAGCACATCTGCGTTTTCTATGCGCTATCCATTAACGGCGGTAAACTAGAAACAAGCGTTGCCCAATTTATGGGCCAGGATTCGCTCGGTGCCTGCGCCTTGCCACTTGATACTTTGACGTGGGCCAATGCATCGCCGCTTGTCATGTTTGCGAAAGCATTCTTAACGACCGGCCAGCCTGAATTGACGACCAAAACTTTTTCTAATTGGGAAGTTTTAAAGGAGGCGGCAAATCCGTCATGAAACAATTGACAGAGCAATTTGCACAAAGTGTGGTCCGGCCACGGGCCCGTGATACGTATAAAGGCAGTTTCGGCAAAATTCTGATTGTTGGCGGTAATGCCCACTTTGGCGGTGCTGCGATCATGAGTGCCAGTGCTGCTGTTTACGCTGGCGCTGGGTTGGTCAGTGTTGCGACTGACCCGGTTAACCGTCATGCGTTGCACGCCCGATTACCTGAGGCAATGATCCTCGATGCTACCGCGCCGGAACTTGAGACGGCTGTGCGGCAAGCAACGGTCATTGTTGTTGGCCCTGGGCTGGGCACTGATGGTACAGCCCTTACCATTTTGAAAACAGTTTTTGCTGCCGTCAATGCCAAGCAGGTCATGATCATTGATGGATCAGCGATCACTCTCGTTGCCTCTCATCACCTAGATTACCCGCAAGCCCAACTAATTTGGACACCTCACCAGATTGAATGGCAGCGGTTATCTGGCTTACCCCTGGCTGCCCAAACCATTGAAGCCAGCCAAAAAGCGGCCGCAAAAATACCGGGTATCATCGTCGCGAAAAGTTCTCATACACATGTTTTCGTTGATGAAGATGTCTATGAAAACACAGCCGGTGGGCCGGCAATGGCCACAGGCGGCTCTGGTGACACGCTGACAGGCATTATTGCTGCCTTTGCGGGCCAGTTCCAGCCATTGGACAAAGCCGCTCTCGCAGCCGTTTTTGTCCATTCCCGTGTAGCTGATATTGTAGCTATGAATAGTTATGTTGCCTTACCGACTATGGTCATTCGCGAACTGCCCACCTACTTAAAGCAGCTTTCAGAATGACGAACCAATTTGTGAACAAGCAGCAAACAAAAAGCAGATGATCCCTTTCCGCCACAACGACGGCTGAAGGATCACCTGCTTTTTTGACATCATTCCTAAGCTGAACTTACGCCTTCTCAGCCGCCATTCAAAAGGAAGTCGAGAATGTTCATGCCAGAACTGGTTTCACTGCGATAAAGTTCTGTGTACCCGCATCTGGTACAAGAAATAGTCACGAATTTTTTATTCTGAACATCGAAGATTTTTGAAAAATTACCACCAGTTGCTTGAAATTGGTCGGCAACATAAGCCGTGTTTTGGCATTTGGGGCAGACGTACTGTTGTTGATCCATGACACGCACCCTTTCTAATCATGTTTGTCAAAGTAGCCATCTTGGTTCGCCTAATCAAGGCCGCTCTCTTAAACTCCTGTAACAAACAAAATCTCTCGCTTAGACAAAGCCAAACAATCACCACACCAAAGTGCTCGGTTGCTCAACGAGTGATATTATCCAAATCAGTCCGTTCGTCATCGGTTAAAGCCCGATACTCCCCAGCAGCTAAATCGGCGGGCAATGACAATGGTCCCATAGCAATTCGCGTCAAGGCCGTCACCTCATTGTCAACTGCCAACAACATGCGCTTGACTTGATGAAACTTACCTTCCGTGATTGTAATCTGGATGCGTTTGCCATCGGTATCCGGCAAGACAACGACTTGTGCCGGGGCGGTTGTGAAGTCCTTTAAATCAATGCCGGTTTCGAGTCGCTGCTTCATGTCAGCAGTTAATGTCTTAGCCAAAGTTGCAGCATAGGTTTTGGCAATATGACGATTAGGCGAAAGCAGTGCATGACCTAAATTGCCATCGGTCGTAAGTAACAACAGACCAGTAGTGTCTTTATCCAGACGACCTACGGGATATAAACCCGGTCGGTAATCATGTGGTCGGATCAGATCCAGCACCGTTGATTGCGTAGGATCTTCTGTTGCGGTAATCACCCCAGCCGGTTTGTTCATCAAATAATCGACCTCAAGCGGCCCATCCGCTTGGGCATCGTTCACCTCGACCGCGATCCCCGGCAACACATTGTAACCAGGATCAGTGATTAAATCACCGGCCACACGTACCCGCTTGTCGCGAATAAGTGCCTTAACTTCTTTTCGACTACCAAATTGTAAATGACTCAAATATTTATCTAATCGCATAAGCTCACCGAATGTGTAAAATATCGCGAAGTCGACTAATTCGCTCACCAATGATTAAATCAGCCAAACGCGTTTTCAAAATCAAATAAACGTAAATCAAAACGCCCACCCCAACTGCAATCAACAAGACGAACGCTGCCCCGAACTGACTCCGCGGATTGATCACCAAGGTTGATGCATTCACAATCAGGTAACAAACGGCGCACATGATCAGGGAAAAGGCCAGAATACCGACGCCGCGGCGAATGGTTTGGCGTACATGAATATTGTACATCCGATTCGTTGAATAGAGCATTAGGAGACTCGAGACCGTCATGCCCAACATTGTGGACAAAACCGGACCGTAAACATTGAAGAAGAAAATCATTGGCCACTGTACAATCACTTTAACTGCCAAGCCAATCAGCATCTCTTGAATAGCAAGACGGTTATTGAACAATCCCTGAAGAATTGCTGCCAAAACCGTAAACAAGCCCAGCATAATCGCTAAAAGTGATGAAATCTGCAACAAGCGAATGCCCAACCAGTCCATATCCCGATAGAACAAAACATACAGTGGGCGCGCGACTGCCACCATCCCCAACGCCGAAGGTATCATGACGATAAAAAACAACTGCAGTGTATTCGTGATTTGCCGGGCCAATCCCTCAACATCACCGCGCGTTTTCGCACCTGCCAATAATGGTACTACGGTAATGGCCATAGCAACTGCCAGACTAACAACGATCATAATCAGTTTATTAGCGTTTCCGGCAAACAGCGCATAAAAACGGTCAAGCTGATCTTCGCTAACGAGATAAAAAGCCTTCATCATTGGATTAAATGTGTACTGGTCAACGATGTAGTAAATATTAATCGTTGAATCCATGATGATAAATGGAATCGCCTGCCGTGCCACATCTAAAAGAATCTCATTGACACTGATCTGCAGGGAATTAGCACTCTGGGCAACCAACGCATCCAACCGTGGTTTTTGCCGGAGGAAATAAACAACTAACAGTCCAAGTCCGAAAACGGCCCCGATGAACGCGGCGAAGGTGGAGTGAATGACCGCACTCAGATAACTGTGGTTACCCGCCACCATAATCGCGTAAGTCATCACTAACATATAAAGAATTCGCGCCACTTGTTCAATAAACTGACTGATGGCACTCGGCGCCATCTCGTTATAACCTTGGAAAAACCCGCGAATCAAACTAAGCGACGGAATTAGCAGCAACGGCCATGCCAGTGACCGAAAAACCGGTATCATGCGCGCGTCTCCCGCTGCTAAAAGCGGCGACAGCAGCCACATGGCACCACACGAGACAATCCCCATCAGCACCATGGCAAAAGTGCCGTGGTAAAAAAGACGCATCCCGGTTTTATATTCGCCCATAGCATTGTACCGGGCAACCTGTTTGGAAACAGCACCAGGAACACCAGCAGTCGAAATAATCAGAAAAAGACTGTAAATTTGATAACCTTTTGTAAACAAAGCGTTGGCAGTTAGAAACGCTGCTCCAAGCCAAATACGCCATGGAATGACATAAATGGCCCCTAAAATCCGCGAAAAAACACTGCCGGCAGTCATCCACGCCGAGCCGCGGATCATTTTTTCCTTATCTGAACGTTGCGGTTGATTACCGCTGCCCAGCGAATTCTCCATGATAAACTCCTGTCGTGTTGCATAATCCTTTATATTTTAGGCAATCCCAGCGCGACTTGCAATCTTTCCCGGGCTTCTTTCGGGAATCAAAAGAAAACTTTGACAATTACCAGCCGCCACGTAGCAAGTAATCTCACAATCGAAACGCCAAAAATACAAAACTTTTCATGCAGCTGAATCGCTAAAAAATGGTCAACGCCCGCTTCCTTCAGGAACCATTCGTTGACCATTTTTTCTTTCAGTTAATTGGTGAAGCCAGTGCGGTTATTTTGCGACAATATTCACGATTTTTCGCGGTACGACAATAATTTTCTTAATGTCTTTGCCCGCCGTAAATTTCTGAACATTATTATTTGCCAAAGCCGCTTGTTTGATCTCATCATCTGATTCGTTGACATCCGCCGTAATCGAACCGCGCAGCTTGCCATTGACTTGGATCATCATATCGTAAGTGTCGGTTTTGATTTTGCTTTCATCATAACTTGGCCATGGCGCATAAGTCAGACTATGATCGTGACCTAGCCGTGACCAAATTTCCTCCATTAGATGCGGGGCAATCGGCGCAAGCATTTTCACGAATCCTTCAACATATTCTAGTGGCAGGTCATCATCTTTACGCGCTGAGTTGATGAAGACCATCATCTGTGAAATTGCCGTGTTGAAATGCAAAGCATCGTAGTCCTCGGTAACCTTCTTGACCGTCTCATTGTAAACCTTATCAAGTCGACCGTCATTGATCGTCGTAATCCGATCACGCAGTTTGCCTTCATCATCAATGAAAGCACTCCAGACACGATCCAAGAACTTGCGGGCACCAGCCAACCCTTTTGTTGACCAAGCAATACCAGCATCCAGCGGTCCCATAAACATTTCGTACAGCCGCAACGTATCGGCACCATACTCATCAACCACATCATCTGGATTAACCACATTGCCCTTGGACTTACTCATCTTTTCATGATTATCGCCCAGAATCATCCCTTGGTTAAATAGCCGTTGGAACGGTTCTTTGTTCGGGATCGCCCCGATGTCATAAAGGAACAGATTCCAGAAACGGGCATACAGCAGGTGCAGCACAGCATGTTCAGCCCCTCCAATGTACAGATCAACTGGCATCCATGCCTTAAGTTTGTCGTAATCCGCAAGAGCTTCCTTGTTGTGAGGATCAACAAACCGCAGGAAGTACCATGAAGACCCTGCCCATTGCGGCATTGTATTGGTCTCACGCTTACCTTTCCGCCCGTTCTTGTCGACCACATTAACCCAGTCAGTCAGATTTGCCAGTGGACTCTCGCCAGTACCGCTTGGCTTGATATCAGCCTCTTCAGGTAATGTGAGAGGCAGTTCGTCTTCTGGCACCAACGTGGTTTCGCCATCTTCCCAGTGAATGACAGGAATCGGTTCACCCCAATAACGCTGGCGTGAAAAGACCCAATCACGCAGTTTGTAATTGATCTTGGCACTGCCGATACCTTTATCTTCAAGCCATTTGATCATTCGATCAATCGCGTCGTGTTCATTCAAACCATCGAGGAACCCGGAGTTGATGTGCACGCCATCGCCAGTATAAGCTGCTTCATCGACATTGCCGCCTTCAATAACAGGCTTGATTTCAATACCAAACTTTTTGGCAAAAGCGTAGTCACGATCATCATGCGCAGGCACGGACATGATTGCGCCAGTCCCATAAGAGGCTAAAACGTAGTCTGAAATCCAAATCGGTAGTTTTTCGCCGTTAACCGGATTAGTCGCGTAGGCCCCGGTCCAAACACCAGTCTTTTCCTTATCTAAAGCGGTACGATCAAGATCTGACTTATGGGCGGCTTCGTCAATGTACGCATCAACGACGGCCTGTTGTGCCGGGGTGGTAATTTTCTGAACTAATTCATGTTCTGGTGCCATCACGACATACGTTGCACCAAACAGCGTATCTGGACGAGTGGTAAAGACATCAAACGGCTCATGACTGTCAGTTACCCGGAAGGTGATCTGTGCCCCAGTTGATTTGCCAATCCAGTTGCGTTGCATCTGCTTAATTGATTCCGGCCAGTCAAGATCGTCCAGATCCGTCAACAGCTTTTCAGCATAGGCTGTGATTTTCAGCATCCACTGACGCATCGGCTTCCGAACAACTGGGAACCCGCCACGCTCCGTTTTGCCATCAATCACTTCTTCGTTTGCAACAACCGTCCCTAGATCCGGACTCCAGTTAACCGGTACCTCAGCTTCATATGCCAGACCATGTTTATAAAGTTGTTCAAAAATCCACTGGGTCCACTTGTAGTAATTCGGATCCGTTGTGTTGATTTCACGATTCCAGTCATATGAAAAGCCAAGGCTGTTGATTTGACGCTTAAAGGTCTCAATATTTTGTTTGGTAAAGGTCTTCGGATTGTGACCCGTGTTCAAGGCATATTGCTCAGCTGGCAAGCCGAATGCATCCCAGCCCATAGGATGAAGAACATTGAACCCTTGCATCCGTTTCATGCGTGCAACAATATCAGTTGCCGTATACCCTTCCGGATGCCCAACATGCAGGCCTTGGCCTGACGGATAAGGAAACATGTCCAACGCATAATAATTCGGCTTCTTAGGATCGGTTGTGGTATTAAATTCGTTATGCTCGGCCCAATAACGCTGCCACTTCTTATCGATCTCATGATGATCGTATGCCATTTTGTTACCTCCCACTTAATTTCAAACAAAAAGCCGCCCTATCTACATTAGGACGGCTCAGCCGCGGTACCACCTAAGTTCTGCTTTCACAGCGCTCAAAGGAGATAACGGTCCGGCCGGCTGTGGCTACTAATTTCACCCCAGCAACTTCAAAGGTCAGTTCGGTCTTTGCTTCGTCAGACTCGCACCACCGCCTGCTCTCTGTCACCCGCGCTAACTTACTACTCCTTTGTTCGTTTGATGATTGCGTCAATCATAGCAAAAACATTGCCAAGGTTCAATGGTGTTTGTGCTATTCTTATAACATTAGTCGATTTCAGAGCGTGAGCGGGCACGTTTAGAAACCGGAACATAAGTGGACTCAGACAGAAATGACTGGACTTTGGCCATTTCTGTCTGAAGTCCTTATGTGGAGGTTTCTGCGACTGCGAACGTTTTGTAGAGGAGGCAACAAGTGCTAAAACGCCGACCCGAACCATTGTATCTTGCAGCAATTGCTTTATTTATTTTCATCACGTTATTGACGGGTATTCTAAATAACGCTGGATGGATTCATACCATTGATCAACAGGTAATTGCCGCTGTCATCCAGTTCCATCCTGTCACTTTTAAACCCTTACTCATCTTAATCACCAGTCTCGGCAATCCAGTATCCTTAGTTTTTTTAACCATGGCGTTCGCCGTGGTGTTACTGCTCAAGCGTTATCGTTACGCCGCACTTTTTGCAGCCAGCATGGGGGCCTTGATGAGCCTCGTTAACGTCGGAATCAAATATTGGGTTCGGCGACCACGACCTTTTATTGCAGATCCTCAGATTCGGGCATTGGTACATGCTGGCGGTTTTAGTTTTCCTAGCGGGCATTCTAGTGGCACGATGATCTTTTACGGTACCATGATCCTTTTGGCTTGGGCACTGCTCAAACGTCAATCCGCCAAATGGCTCATCACCTGCCTTGCCAGTAGCATGATTCTTTTAACCGGTTATTCTCGGATCTTCATGCGCGTTCACTATCCCACAGACGTCTTTGCTGGATTTTCACTTGGCTTTGCCTTGCTGATGGTGAGTTGGTGGTATTTTAGTCCTTATCTGACAAACCAAGCTGCCAAACAATCAAAAAAGCAGACCGTTAAAAAATAGCGGTCTGCTTTTTTTAATTTAGAAGGCTGACAAAAGCCATTCGTCAAGATAATGTTACGAAAAATGTTTGCCCTAGTACCACGTTATGGGCGGCATCAGACTATTTTTGTGCTTGCACTTCACGAACAGCTTGCTGAATCATTGCTTGTTCAACCGCAGCCTTGGCCTGCTTCGCTAAAGCTGTCGGATCTGCTGCTAGTTTTGGATCAGCCTTGGCCAGCGCAGCAGCTTTAGCCTTGACTGCGGCTGCCAGTGACGCTTTTTGCTCTGCAGTTGGTTGCTGCAAGGCGGCCAACTTTTTACCAAGCTGCTTGGCCTGAGCCGTTGTCAGCACTGACCAGCTTGTTGGGATGACCAATTGATTGTGCTGAGCAACCAATTGACCAGCCCCTTCATGATTGAACAACGCACCATAAAAACCGTTTTGATATTGCCACCGAGTTGTTTTGCTCGTCAACGAAGCTGTGGCATTCGCTGTCGTTGTCACCCGATTAGTTACAACAATATCAGCCTTGGTATGAACCGCTTTTTTCTTCGGATCGGTTTTATAAATGTAGACAACATGCTTGCCATCCGTGCCAATGTTTTGTTTTAGCAACATTGGCAGTTTTGCATTCGGTGAGGCGGTGTAGATGGTCTGCTCATCAATTGTTGTTCGTTTGACCATGCCAAAATGTGCATTATCATTCAACGTAATCAGCAATAGACTACCCACCACACCAATCCCGAAGACCGCAATTAACGTGCTACGCAAACTGGAGCGTTTCATCATAATAAAGCTGAGATAAAGGCCGATCACTGTCAGGCCCAAAAACCATAGAATCATGCCTTCACCTTCTTTTCATTTTTGATCGTCACTTCTTGCGACATCGCGTGGGTATTCAAGAAGAAAGCCAAGATCCAGCCAATTAAACTGAACCCTGCTGCCAGCAGAAAGGCTGCGTGGTAGCCACTAAGTGTTGCCCCAAAAAAGTCTTGCTTATACTGCAGCGGATTGGTTTTCAACAAACTGGCCGCCGGTTTGGCCAGATTGGTGACGTTTGACAGAACTGAAATCATGACAGCAGTTGTCATGGAAGTTGCCACCTGACGGACAGTGTTGTTAACCGCTGTCCCATGTCGAATCATATCAGGTGATAAGGCGTTCATCCCATTCGTCGTCAAAGGCATCATGACCATTGAAATCCCAAACATCCGCACAGCATAAATCACTGTGATAAAAATGGACGGGGTGCTTTCTGTCAGGAAAAAGTATGGCAGTGTTGCAATCGTCAGCAAGAACAAGCCTAACTGTGCAAGCCGCTTGGCCCCGATGCGATCAAACACTTGACCAGTGACCGGGCTCATTAAAGCAATCAAAATCGCCCCAGGCAACAATGTCAAACCTGACTCCAACGCACTCTTGCCGTGAATGATTTGCAAATACATTGGCAAAATCATCTCCACCCCGACCATCGCCATGTTGGCGATGGTACCTAAGACTGTGGATAAGGCAAAGATTTTGCTCTTAAACACTCGCAATTCAACAAATGGTTCTTTTAAGTGCAATTGACGGTAACCAAAGATGAAGATAAACACAATGCCGAGTGCGATTGTGCCTAAAACGATCGGATCACCCCAACCATCATTGCCCACTTCAGAAAAGCCATACAACAAGGAGCCGAACCCGATTGACGATTCAATCAAGGAAGGAATATCCAATTTAGGATCAGACAACGGTAAGACATTTTTGAAGAAAAACAATGTTGCCAAAATAACGAGACCGGCAATTGGCAGAATCATACCGAATAAGAAACGCCAGCCGAAATTGTCGATGACATAACCGGAAAGCGTTGGCCCGATGGCAGGCGCCACCCCAATCGCAATTCCAGCCATCCCCATAGCAGCGCCGCGCCGGTTCGGGGGAAAAATCGACATCATGATGTTCTGCAGCAATGGCATCGTAATCCCAACGCCAAGCGCCTGAATCAATCGACCGATTAGCAAAACGCCAAAACTATTTGCAATGAAGGCAACCAATGTGCCGACAAAAAAAGTACTCATCGCACTCATGTATAACCATTTTGATGGCACCTTCGCACTCAGATATGCGGATACTGGAATCATAATCCCGTTTACCAGCATGAAGCCTGTCGACAACCACTGTACTGTCGCAGTTGAAATGTTGAAGGCCTTCATCAGCGTTGGAAACGCAGTAGATAGAATGGTCTGATTCAAAATCGTAATAAACGTCCCAACGATCAAGGTCGTGACCATCATTGGTACATTGACGTGTTTCCCGTTGATATCTTTAACGTCCATAACTTCGCCTAGTTTCTTTATAAGATTTCATGTTTTCTATATCACACAATGTAATATTGACAATAGAAAATATTACATTTAAACTTAATAAATGTCAAGGTAATAGCGTGAACAGGCGCGTTGAGAAACCGGATCATAAGTGGGCTTGGCCGTGATGGCCGGAAAATCGGTCATCACAATCATGGTCCTTATGCATCGGTTTTTGGCGCCAGTGAGCGCATTTTCAAGAGAGGATGCTATGTCATGGGACCGTTTAATGCACGTTTACGTTCACTCGATATTTCACTCGGCATAGGCGAAACCAGCCGCGTCACCGGAGCCACCCCAACGCAAATTCGATACTGGGAAAAGAAACAACTCATTCATTCTCGCAGGCATGACGCTAATGGCAATAAACGATATTCCTTGGCAAACATCACCTTAATCGTCATGATCAAGACAATGCTTGATGAAGGGTATACCTTAGCCAAAGCCAGTGAAGAAATCGAACGATCACATCAAAAAGCAGATATGCTACATGTCCTTATCAGCACTAGATTGCAAGATATCAAGCGCGAAGCAACGCAGACAGTGTTCAATTTTGGCCCGTTAGAAAATGACCCAGACTACGATGTCATTGCGCAAGTGACCGATAAAACAGCGAAATTGTACAAACAACCTGTCAGAAAAACCGCCACCGAAGATCATACCGATCGAGTGGTCAGTCCGTTTTAACTTCAGCTATTTATCGGCAAACGAAAGCGATATCAGCGTACAAAAAACCGGATTCTTAAATAGAATCCGGTTTTTTGTATGATATTTCAGTTGATTCAGCTTTCTTCATTCGACTCCTGAATTGTTTCTTTTGTCAGCACCCTTTTTGCTTCAAAATGATTGGCTAGAATCGCCAACGCCACGATGATAATCGAGAAAAAGTAAATGTTGTGCAGACCTTCATACAAAATTTGCCGAAGAGTTGGCAACACTGCTGCGGGTAAATTTTTGGCGGTATGCGGATTAATCAGTTCGTTGAGCATATTGCTATTGAGCCGGCTATCTGCCGCGATACCTTGAGTCAGACGCAGATTCAAAACAATCCCATAAACCGAGACCATCAGTGTTTGCCCCAACGTTCGAGACAAGGTATTGAAACTCGTTGCCACGCCAACCTGATCAGGCGCCACAACGGCCTGGGCTGTTACCGTAGTAATCGTAATCACCAAACCAAAGCCGAATCCTAAGGCGCCGGCAACTAGCAGAAAGACAAAATACGGTGTCGATTGCGGCACTAATGCCAGCACAAGACTACCGCCAAGCAGCCAAATCATCGCCCCTGTCAGAATCGGCTTAGGTTGGAACCGGCCCAATAACTTGCCAGCTACAAAAGAGCCAACGACCCACATCAAAGAACTAGGAGTCACGGCAAATCCGCCAAGGGAAGCATCCATGCCGCGAATTCCTTGAATCCACATAGGCATGTAGACTTCAAATCCAATCACGAACCCCGAAATCAAAGCGGCGATCAAATTATGAATCACAAAAGTACGATTTTCAAATAGTTTCAAGTCAATGATCGGATCGACTGCACGCCGTTCTGCCTGCCAAAAACGCCAGAAGCCCAGCGTAGCCACAATTGCCATGGCAACTAACTGCCAGATGCCGTTGGGTTCAGCTAATGTCTGAAAGCCATACATCATCGCCAACAAGGCCACCAGCAGCCAAACCGTCCCGCGCATGTCAAGCGGCTGCCGGACACTGCGCCGATCTTCCTGCAAAAAGAACCACACAAGGCCAAACGTGAAAATACCCAACGGTACGTTAATAAAGAAAATCCAGTGCCAACTTAACTGATCAACGATAAAACCGCCCAATAACGGCGCGATTACCGAAGCGATTCCCCACATCGAGCCATTAAAACCGAGCATTTTTGCTCGTTTTTCGAATGGATAAATATCGGCGATAATCGTAAATGTCACTGGCATAATAGCCCCAGCACCAATCCCTTGAATTGCGCGGAAAATAATTAGCATTTCCATGGATTGTGACAAACCGGATAGCAACGAACCAATGACAAATATCGTTAGTCCAATGAGAAAAACTGGTTTGCGACCAATTTTGTCACTCAGTTTGCCGTAAATCGGCGTTGCCATCGCATTAGTCAACAGAAAAATGGAAAAGACCCAGTTCATTAAATGAACCCCATGTAAACTGCCGATAATGGTTGGCATAGCCGTTGACACAATCGTGCCTTCAATCGCCGTCATAAATGTGCCAATAAAAATTGCCGCCGTTACGAGTGCGACATTGGTTTTCCTTTGCTTCATAAATATCCCTTCTGAGTTGCCAGGCGATGTTGTTAGTCTTGAGAAGCCCCTCATAAGCACGAAAAAACGACCCAGCCGAGAATAATTCTCGACTAAGGCCGCCTCTTTTCTCGCTAATCTCGGTACTTGAGCAAAGCCTGCACCTTATCCAAGTGCTCCCAAGGAAGATCAACATCTGTACGTCCAAAATGACCATATGCTGCCGTCTGTTCATAAATCGGCCGCTTCAGGTCTAACATTTTAATAATGCCAGCAGGCCGCAAGTCAAAGTTCTCACGGATTGCCTGTTCAATCACATCTTCTGATACTGCGCTTGTGCCAAATGTATTCACCGACACGGAAACCGGTTTGGCAACACCGATTGCGTATGCCAATTGTACTTCAACCCGTTTCGCCAAACCCGCTGCTACCACATTTTTGGCAATATAACGCGCTGCATAACTGGCCGAACGATCAACCTTCGTCGCGTCCTTACCAGAAAAGGCACCACCACCATGTCGGGCAAAACCGCCATATGTGTCAACGATAATTTTGCGTCCGGTCAAACCAGAATCGGCTTGCGGACCGCCCAGTACAAAGCGGCCAGTCGGATTGACATAAATTTTCGTGTCATCATCCATTAAAGCTTCAGGAATCACAGTGCGAATAATCTTGGCCTCGACATCGCGGCGAATTTCTTCAAGCGTGACATCCGGATCATGTTGCACGGAGACAACAACGGAATCAACCCGAATTGGATTGTCATCATCATCATATTCCACCGTGACCTGCGCCTTAGCATCTGGACGCAGATAACTAATTTCACCCTTGTGCCGTAATGAATCAGTTTTGCGCATTAACGCGTGGGCCAATGAAATCGGTAACGGCATATAGTTTTCGGTTTCGTCAATGGCAAAACCGAACATCATGCCTTGATCGCCAGCACCGATCTTGTCAAGCGGATCAGTATCAGACTCACGGGCTTCAAGACTTTCGTCAACCCCTTGAGCGATATCTGGACTCTGTTCATCCAAAGCGACCAGCACTCCGACACTATCAGGATCAAAACCTGATTCCTTGGTATAACCGATCTTTTTAATCGTCCCGCGAACCACTGATTGAATATCAACGTAAGCCTTTGTTGATATCTCACCGACAACCAGCACTAAACCGGTTGTCACCGTCGTTTCGCAAGCAACTCGTGAATCGGGATCCTGTTCAAGCATGGCATCCAAGATAGCATCACTGATCTGATCAGCAATTTTATCCGGATGCCCCTCCGAAACAGACTCCGACGTAAATAAATGGCGTTCCTGCATGTTTTGTTTCCCCCTTATTATTTTAGGTTACAAGGCATGTTCGTCATAGCTTTGACGAACCCCATCGGGAATGTTTTGCAACTCTAGTAGCATAACATAAAAGATGTAAAATTTCCGAAAATCTTTGTTTACCGTCTCAGGGTTTTGTAAAATGGAAGCATCATAGAAAGGATAATCAATTTGAAAAATATCAATCAAGGTGCTGGTGCAGCGGCCTTTATCGGACAAATACTCGCCTATCCGTTTCTGATCGCGCTAAGTTTGCAAATCACATGGCATTTTCAAATCATCGCGCTTTTACTCATGGGCGTTTGCTTATCGGCTGCAATGGTCGGTAAACGTTACCCATTAGTTCTAATCATTGCCGCTATTACCGGTATCATTGGTGCCATCAATCAATGGATCTTGTTACCATTAGTTGCTGTTCAGCTCCTGTTGACATTTTTGTTGCGCACACAAAAAGTTACCAAGCAATGGGCTGGTACCATTGCTTTTGGCCAAGCAATTTTATTCCAAATCTTACTTATTTACGCGGGTTTGCATTTTCTCAGTCAGGATATGTTGCTCGACTTGGCATTACTATATGTGCCAGCACTAATCGGGTTATGGGCCAACCATTTTTCCAAGTGGACAGATATGGTCTTGTTGGCAATCACCGTCGTTATCGGTTACTGGTTACAACGACTCAACTTAATAGCTATCGGCGGTATCATCATCCTTGTCACGCTCATCAACAGCCGTCGACCATTTAAAGTACCCAGCTACCTTTACCAATTTAGCCCAGTCATTGCGACGCTGTTACTCTATCTAGCGCGCATGCACGGCTAATCAAACGTCACCACAATCAGTAGTGGCGTTTTTATTGTCAGAATCAGCCCCCTCTAATAGCTATTTAAACTAAGTCAAATCTCATGCGTTGGACGCCCCGTCCAACTTCAAAAAGGTAAAAGAAAAACACCTGCCGCAGTGGTAGGTGTTTTCGTTATGGAGGATACAGGGCTCGAACCTGTGACCCTCTGCTTGTAAGGCAGACGCTCTCCCAACTGAGCTAATCCTCCATGTGTGGTGTCTATTGCTTTATTTATACTAGCGGAAGCTATTAAAAATTACAAGCTTTTCGTACAAAATAGTCACTAAAGTCGGTTAACGATTTTGTGATGGTCAGATGTCTTAAACATCCTTTAAATCCCCACTCATGCTACTAATCATATCAGGCACAATTAAATTTTATTTGATGTTCAAAAAAACCTCAAAACACCGAATTAACAGCGTTTTGAGGCTTCTTATGTAGCTACATCCGAATGTAAGACAACGGAGAGTAAGGGATTCGAACCCTTGATACAGGTAAAACCCGTATACATGGTTTCCAACCATGCTCCTTCAGCCTCTCGGACAACTCTCCATAAAAAACTCCGGTTGTCAGGCTCGAACTGACGACAACCTGATTAACAGTCAGGTGCTCTACCAACTGAGCTAAACCGGAATAAAAAAAGCGTGGCAGCTTCCTACCCTCGCAGGCAGTTTCCCACCAACTACTCTCGGCGTG